>Ga0163162_10000126_pt1 | contig 68238 bp, 59 predicted proteins | sample S55metaG_FD_115310 | JGI IMG/M metagenome (GOLD analysis project Ga0163162, IMG submission 115310) | Switchgrass rhizosphere microbial communities from Kellogg Biological Station, Michigan, USA - S5-5 metaG | ecosystem: Host-associated > Plants > Roots > Rhizosphere > Soil | place: USA...
CGTGCTATCATCAAAGCTTTATCGCTTCGTGATATCATTAAACAAAAATAAGCGAATTTTATCAGCGAAAGCCATTCTTAAGGGAGTGGCTTTTTACTTTCCTGTTAATTTTTTTAACGGGATTTGTTATGATAGGCTTTTTTAATCCTATCTTCGTTTGCAAAAACAAAAACATATATAAACAACGGTGTGTAGAAAGAGGAAAACACACCATAATTCTAATTAAATGAATGTAATAAAAAAATCGTTCGATTTGGGCGATGGCAGAATTGTAGAAATTGAAACTGGTAAACTGGCTAAACAAGCTGATGGTTCGGTTGTGGTAAAAATGGGCGATACCATGTTGCTGGCAACAGTTGTATCTACTGTTGGTGCCAAACCAGGTACTGATTTTTTACCATTATCGGTTGATTATCAAGAAAAATATGCGGCTACTGGCCGTATTCCAGGAGGCTTTTTACGTCGTGAGGCAAGATTATCTGATTATGAGGTATTGATTTCACGTTTAGTGGATAGAGCTTTACGCCCAATGTTCCCAAGTGATTATCACTCTGATACACAGGTGATGATTTCTTTAATTTCTGCTGATAAAGATATTATGCCGGATTGTTTGGCAGGTTTAGCAGCATCTGCTGCATTATCAGTTTCTGATATTCCTTTTAATGGCCCGATTTCTGAAGTACGTGTTGCTAAAATTGATGGTAAATTAATTATCAATCCTAAAGCCAGCGAATTAGAACGCGCAACTTTAGAGTTCATGGTTGCTGGTTCGGCCAACGATATAGGCATGGTTGAAGGGGAGTGCGATGAAATTCAGGAAGACGAAATGGTTGAAGCTTTAAAATTCGCACATGATGCAATTAAAGTTCAATGTGCCATTCAGGTTGAATTAACTGAAGCTACCGGCAAAACGGTTAAACGTGAATATAATCACGAAGACCACGATGCTGATTTAAAAGCTAAAGTTGATGCTGATACTTACGATAAAGTTTATGCGGTAGCGAAAGCTGGTGGCAATAAAGATGTTCGTAAAGAAGGTTTTACAGCTATTATTAACGAATTCTTCGAAGCAATGCCAGAAGATACTGCTGATTTAACCAAAGCAATGGCTAAACATTATTACCATGATGTTCAGTACGATGCGATCAGAAATTTATTACTAGATGAAGGTATTCGTTTAGATGGCCGTAAGACTACAGAAATCCGCCCAATCTGGAGTGAAGTTGGTTATTTACCTGCTGCTCACGGTTCAGCTGTATTTACTCGTGGCGAAACTCAATCGTTAACATCGGTTACTTTAGGTAGCAAAGATGATGAGCAAATGATTGATGGTGCTTTCTTTAATGGTTACAACAAATTCTTATTGCACTATAATTTCCCTGGTTTCTCAACTGGTGAAGTTAGACCAAACAGAGGCGCTGGCCGTCGCGAAATTGGCCACGGTGCTTTAGCACAACGTTCGTTGAAAAAAGTATTGCCTCAAGGTGAAGCAAATCCTTATACTATCCGTATTGTTTCTGATATTTTAGAATCTAACGGTTCATCATCAATGGCAACTGTTTGTGCTGGTACACTGGCACTTATGGATGCAGGTATTAAAATCAAATCGCCCGTTTCTGGTATCGCAATGGGTTTAATTACCGATGAGAAAACTGGTAAATACGCAATCCTTTCTGATATCTTAGGTGATGAAGATCATTTAGGTGATATGGACTTTAAAGTAACTGGTACTGAACATGGTATTGTTGCTTGTCAGATGGACTTAAAAATCAATGGTTTATCTTACGAGGTTTTAACTAAAGCTTTATTACAGGCTAAAGAAGGTCGTTTACACATCTTAAACGAGATGAAGAAAACCATCAGCTCGCCTAATGAAGATTACAAACCACACGCTCCACGTATCGTATCTTTAACTATCGATAAAGAATTTATCGGTGCCATTATCGGCCCTGGAGGTAAAATTATACAAGAAATGCAACGCGAAACCGGTGCTTCAATCTCTATCGAAGAAGTTGATGGTAAAGGTATCGTAGAGGTATTTGCTGATAACAAAGCAGCTATTGATGCAGCGGTTACCCGTATCCGTAACATCGTTGCTAAACCAGAAATTGGTGAAGTTTACCAGGGTAAAGTAAAATCAATTATGCCGTTTGGTGCATTTGTTGAAGTTATGCCAGGTAAAGATGGTTTATTACACATCTCTGAAATTTCATGGGAACGTTTAGAAACTATGGATGGTGTATTAAAAGAAGGTGATAAAATCGAGGTTAAATTATTAGACATCGATAAACAAGGTAAAATGAAACTTTCTCGCAAAGTTTTATTGCCAAGACCAGAAAAACCAGCTGCGCCACAAGCGTAATAATCGATACGTCATGCTGAACCTGATTCAGCATCTGTTTGGTAGACGCTGAAATAAATTCAGAGTGACGCACAAATAATAAAGCCCTTTCAGTTTTATACTGAAAGGGCTTTTTGTTAGGTGTGTATTCCTTAACAAGGAATTGCTGTGCCCATAATAATGCCATTAACAACAAAGTAAGATTTACCTGTTGTAACATTTGTTATGATTCCATCAGGCCATGGAGTTGTTAAATGTGAATTTGTGAAAATTGGCGTACCAGTTATAATTTTATTAGTTGAATTAGCTACAAAAACAGAAACAACTTCTGCACAGTGATAATCGCCATAATCACTGCCTGCCATTGCGGTGATCAGAAATCCTGGTCCGGGTGGGTGTAGCGCTTTTTTAGAAGTGCCGAATTTTGGAGGTGTTTTAGGCTTGTGGATGGTAAAACCAAAAGCGATGCTCATGATAAAAATCGCGAAACCAGCAAAAATTAAATGTTTTGTTTTCATAAGTATATGATTTAGTTGCTATTAAGTTAGCTATTTTTTAATAAACCCAGTTACTTCAAAGCATTAAATTGATGCCTAGAATTTTTATTTTTTTTCTTTGTGCTAACTAACTTAATCTTCTGGCTAAAAACTTTCAGAGTTCTTTTGTAACTTGCCTCGTAGCGTTATGCTGATCCGATAGCTATCGGATTTATTTTACGAGTAGGGGTGATATTTTCAATTGCCTCGTAGCTACTTCGTGGTCAGCATCTTTCCTGCTATTAGGACCTGAAATACATTCAGGGTGACGGCCATTGATAAACTTTGCTTTAAAAACTAATAGCGGAATTTTAAATTTAAAAGACTAAAAGATAATTAAATGAAATACATTATAGCCCCATCCATACTTTCTGCCGATTTTGGCAACTTACAGCGCGATATTGAAATGATTAATCAAAGTGAGGCCGACTGGTTCCACGTTGACGTGATGGATGGTGTTTTCGTTCCAAATATCTCTTTTGGTTTTCCAGTAATGGCTGCTGTAAAAAAACATGCCATTAAACCATTGGATGTACATTTGATGATTGTAGAGCCCGATAAATACATTGAGGATTTTGCCAAGGCAGGTGCAGATAGAATTACGGTGCATTATGAGGCCTGTACACACCTGCACAGAACGATCCAGTTAATTAAAGCATCTGGTTGTAAAGCGGGTGTAGCCTTAAATCCACATACACCGGTAACTTTGCTGCAGGATGTGATTGAAGATCTTGATCTGGTACTCGTTATGTCCGTTAATCCAGGTTTCGGTGGGCAGGCATTTATTCACAATACCTACAAGAAAATAAAGGATTTAAAAGTCATGATTCAGGGGGTAAACGAAAACTTAATTATTGAGGTTGATGGTGGCGTGGGCTTACAGAATATTGCTACATTAATGGCAGCAGGTGCTAATGCCTTCGTGGACGGAAATGCAATTTTTGCAACGGATAATCCAACCGAAACGATTGCTAAGATGAAACAAGAGTTAACCAGTACTATAAGCATTTAATTGTTTATTGCTAAATTGTTCCAATGATAAGGGGGGGAGAGTTGTAATCATCTTGATACTCAATACTTTTATCTTGATACTTTTACATCTCGCTACTAAAAATGCTCAAATTTAGGCTAATCCTTTTCCTTTTAATTGCTGGTTGCGGTTTTGCTGTCGCTCAGCCTTTAGTTAGGGTATCAGGAATAGTTTATAGTGATGAAAAGTTGCCCTTAGCACAGGTTACCTTAACTGTTTTAGGACAAGCGCAATCTACAGTTACCGATGAATTTGGGGTATATACCATTTACTCCAAATCAAAAACGTTTAGTATCAAATACTCGCTCTTGGGCTACCAGCCTCAAACAGTTGAGTTTAGTGCGCGCTCAGGATCGCGGATTACCAGACAGATAACCTTAATGGCGAACATAAACGAATTAGAACAGGTTAATATCGCCAATAAACAGAATCAGTTAAGTAATGCCACTACCATCAACATTGGCGATGTTTCCGCTATGCCATTGGTTTCTGGTAATTTCGAAACCATGCTTAAAACCTTGCCGGGGGTATCTACCAATAACGAATTAAGCGCTCAGTATAGCGTTAGGGGAGGTAATTTTGATGAAAATCTGATTTATATTAATGATGTAGAAATTAACCGGCCTGTATTGATCCGCAATGGACAGCAGGAGGGCTTAAGTTTCATCAATTCAGATCTGGTGAGCAAAGCAAAATTCTCTGCCGGTGGCTTTGAAGCAAAATATGGCGATAAACTTTCATCGGTTTTAGATATCAGGTACGATCAGCCAGATAGTAATCAAACGATATTGAGTACCAGTTTTTTAAACACTTCATTAAGCACAAAAAGAGTATTTAAGAACAGTTTTTTACTTGCAGGTTTGCGATACAAAAATAATACAAGTGTTTTAATTAAGCAGGATGAGAAAGGAAGCTACAGTCCTAATTATGCCGATGCACAAGTGCTTTACCAGTACAATTTCTCGCCTAAATTTAACATCAGCTTTTTAAGCAATTTTAATATTGGTCAGTTTAAGTTGGTACCTACCAATCGCGAAACCCAGTTTGGTACCTTAAGCACTACATATAAATTAGATGTTGACTATACAGGGCAGGAAATAGATGATTATCAGACTTTTGGCAGTGCCATTACTGTTGCTTATTCTCCTAAGCCAAATTTGGTAGTTAAATTTATTAATAGCTATTTCAATACCATTGAACGGGAGCGTTTCGATATTAACGGAAGCTACATTTTTGCAGAGGTAGATAAGAATTTTTACGGCGAAAATTTTGGACAAATCAGCAAAAGCAGGGGACTAGGGAGTTATTATAATTATGGACGAAATAGTTTAAATACCCAGGTTTTTTCTTCAGAAATAAAAGTCGACCAGAATTTTAACAATCATGTTTTTTCATGGGGACTGAAATTCGACCAGTCTAAGTACAGAGATCAGTTGAATGAATATAGCTATATCGATTCTGCAGGATATATTTTGCCCAATAATTCGAAAAATATTACTTTACAGGATGTTATTAATGTTAAGAATAACCTTGATATTAAAAATTATAGCACTTATATTCAGGATAGTTATTCGCTTTCCAGTTTAGCCGAACTACAGTTAGGCGCAAGAGCTACTTATAGTTCTTTAAGTAAACAATTGCTGATCAGTCCGAGGATGTTAATTGCTTACCGCCCAAACTCCAACAATAAAATATTGCGCTTTACTGCAGGTATTTATAATCAGCCACCTTCTTACAGAACTATCCGCGATTTTTCAGGGGTATTAAATATAAATCAAAAGGCACAGCGTTCTTATAACACTTCTATAGGTTATGATTATGCTTTCGATGGTTTTGGAACCCGATTAAAGTTTACATCAGAGTTTTATTTTAAATATTCAGACCGATTAATTCCCTACAAAATTGATAACCTCAGAATTAAATACCTGGCTAATGAAGCGTCGCGTGGTTACGTTTACGGTGCTGATTTTAGTATCGGCGGCGAATTTGTTAAAGATCTGGTGTCTTATTTCAGAATGTCGGTGATGCACGCCAATGAAGATATTTTAGGTGATAGTTATGTTCAGAATGGAACGACAATTTATCCTGGTTATTTAAAACGGCCTACAGATCAACGCCTAAATTTTTCTATATTTTTTCAGGATAGGCTCTTGAATAGCCCAACTTATAAAGTTCACCTGAATGCACTTTATGGCTCGCGGTTGCCAATCGGTCCTTCTCAAACACCAAGATATTTAGATAAGTTTTATATTCCATCGTACAAGCGGGTGGATATCGGTTTTTCGAAAGACTTTTTAGATGATGCAGCCATGCATAAACCAAAATTCCTGGATAGAAATTTTAATGCTGTAATTCTGTTTTTCGAGGTTTTTAATATGCTGAATATTAATAATACGGTTTCTTATCTGTGGCTAAAAGATGTAGATAATGTTCAATACGCGGTTCCGAATTATTTAACAGGTAGGCAGTTTAACCTGAAGTTGATTGTGAAGTTGAAGAATTAGCCAAGGCGAAAGGATTTTCAAGATTTAATCCGGATACAACTTTTACTGATAACCTAAATATTGAATGTTAGATTAATTCGTTTAATTGTAAAAACTGCAATAAATCAATCATTTTATAGCTTTTTTTTAACAAAATTTAATTTTTTAGGTGACGATTTTGTGGGTATAACTGCTTTAAAAATTTTACATTTACGCCCATAAAACATTATATAATAACATGAAGCATAATTTTGGCGCAGGTCCTTGTATTTTACCTCAAGAAGTGTTTAAACAAGCAGCTCAGGCTGTTTTAGATTTTAACGATGGATTATCAATTTTAGAAATTTCGCACAGAACAACCGAATTTGAGGCAGTTGTTGCTGAAGCTGGTAAGTTGGTGAAAGAATTATTAAATGTGCCGTCGGGTTATTCCGTTTTATTTTTACAAGGTGGTGCAAGTTTACAATTTGCCATGGTGCCAATGAATTTATTGGGCGATGGACAAACAGCAAGTTATTTAGATACTGGTGTTTGGGCAACCAAAGCCTTGAAAGAAGCTAAATTTATCGGTAATGTAAACGTAGTTGCATCATCTAAAGATGCAAATTACACTTTCATTCCAAAGGATTTTGAAATCCCTGCTGATAGTGCTTATTTCCATTATACCTCAAACAATACAATTTACGGAACTGAGCTTTTCGAAGTACCTCAAACAAACATTCCGGTTGTTTGCGATATGTCTTCTGATATTATGAGCCGCGTAATCGATGTCTCTAAATTCGACCTAATTTATGCAGGTGCTCAAAAAAACGTAGGTCCGGCTGGTTTAACTATCGCTATAGTGAAGAATGAGATATTAGGGAAAATCGACCGTAAAATCCCGTCGATGTTGAATTATCAATCACATATTGACAATGATTCAATGTATAATACTCCTCCGGTTTTCTCTATATACGTGGCTTTATTAAATCTTCGTTGGTTAAAATCTAAAGGTGGTGTTGCTGAAATTGAAAAAGAAAACAAACAAAAAGCTGAAGCACTTTACAGGGAAATTGATCGTAATCCTTTGTTTAAAGGAACTTGCGCTGTTGAAGACCGTTCTAGAATGAATATCTGTTTTGTAATGGAAAATCCGGAGTGGGAAAAACCATTTTTGAAATTTGCTGAAGAGCAGGGGATTGTGGGCATTAAAGGGCACAGAAGTGTCGGTGGTTTCCGTGCATCAATGTACAATGCTTTACCAATTACAAGTGTACACGCTTTGATTGATGCTATGCAATCATTCGAAGAAAAACAGGCAAAAGCAAATTAATTTAAATTATCACCACAGAAGATTACTGTGATTATTAATCGGTGTAATCGTTTTAATCTGTGCAATCATACATACCATGATTAAAATATTAGCAAACGACGGAATTGATCCGATCGGAAAAGAATTATTAGAAAAAGCAGGTTTTCAGGTAGATACCGAAACTATTGCCCAAGATCAATTAGCTGAAGTTTTAAAAAACTATGATGCCATTACCGTTCGTAGTGCCACAAAAGTTAGAAAAGAACTGATTGATGCTGTACCCAATATTAAATTAATTGGTAGAGGTGGCGTTGGTATGGATAATATTGACGTAGAATATGCACGTAGTCAAGGTGTTGCAGTTGTAAATACGCCAGCTGCTTCTTCACTGTCAGTTGCTGAATTAGTATTCTCGCACTTATTTACCGGTATCAGATTTTTACAGGATGCCAACCGTAAAATGCCTGTTGAAGGTGCCACCCAGTTTAATAATCTTAAAAAAGCTTATGCTAAAGGAACTGAGCTAAGCGGTAAAACTATCGGTATTATTGGTTTTGGACGTATCGGCCGTGCGACAGCAAAAGTAGCTTTGGGCTTGGGAATGAATGTTTTAGCTTACGATTTATATCCTTCAGAATCAGAAATCACTTTAGCATTTCAAGGTGGAAAATCAGTAAGTATTCCGATTAAAACCGTTTCCTTAGAAGAAGTAATTACCGGAAGTGATTTCTTGAGCTTACACACGCCATTTGCTGATAAGCCTATTTTGGGTGCTGAAGAATTTGCTAAAATGAAAAAAGGTGTTGGTATTGTAAACTGTTCTCGCGGTGGAACAATTGATGAGCCGGCTTTAATTGAAGCACTAAATTCTGGACAGGTTTCTTTTGCTGGTTTAGATGTTTTTGATAATGAACCTACACCATTAGCTGAAATTTTAACCCATCCAAAAATTTCATTAACACCACACATCGGTGCTTCTACGAATGAAGCTCAGGAACGTATTGGTACTGAACTCGCTACGTTGATTATTGAGCATTTTAAGAAATAAAATAATGTTGTTACCCTGAACTTGTTTCAGGGGCTTCCACTGCAGATAGATGCTGACTACGAAGTAGCTACGAGGCAATTGAAAACATTACCTCTACTCGTAAAATAAATCTGTAGCTATCGGATCAGCATGACGAATTTAGTGTAAGACCAATCGATTGATTGGTCTTTACATTTTAATCTAACGCATTTGTTGTAACCCAGTAACGATAGCCTAAAATCGCTTTCTGAAAGGTAGTCAGCTTATTGGGATCCTTTTTATATAAACTTGGCAAAACCACCTTGTTTACCTTCGCTAGGATTTTAAATAGTCCTTTTTTCATAACTCCGCAATTTTTTATTGAAGAAATAAAATCCACCGGCCATTATCAAAATCAAAAATGCAATAATGTAAGTTGATAGACTACCTTTATTCTTTCTCTCTAAATATTCTTTCAACTGTGCATTCTGATCTTGTAATTTTTTAATGGTGGCCATGTAAGCTTCAATCCGCTCTTGAGAATGATCTGCAACAGCTACTTTCTGTTGATTTTGCAGATCTTTATAATCCATTAAAATTTTCAGCTCCTTAAAAATATTATTATCTGTCAATACCACTTGACGGAGAATTTCATTCGAATTTTTAATGTCTTTCTTCGTTTGCCAGCCAAAAATACCCGAACGCTGCGTTAAACTTTCATCATATTGACCAAATTTTGCACTTCGTTCTTGAAGCAAAGCATTTACTTTAACCCGTTGTGCTGCATAAGCAGCAGAATCCTGTTGGGCAAAAGCTTTAAAGCTGAACAAGATAACCGAGAACAGGAAAACATATTTCTTCATGTGCTATAAACGCAAAAAGGATAGAAGTTGTTTTTGATTAGTACAATGGTTCACTAGTCATTTGTTTATTGGTAATGCAAAGCACCAAAAAACAGCTTGAAATCACGATGATTTATATTTTAAGCCCCTTGCTTTAAGTTTCCTCCTTAATCTTTTCGCTTTAGTCTTTCAGCTTTCTAAGAATGAAATTCGACCCTTACAATATCACCAAGATGTAAGCCTAACAAACCACTTGCTTTGCCTTTATTTATGGCAATCTCTAAATGGTTACTAATTCCAAAGAGGCAAAGTTTTTCGCCTTCCTGCACTTCGTTGTAATGCCAGCTTAATTGCGTAATGGTTTCACTCTTTCTAAAATATAAGGTAAATTCCCTGTTTTTCTGTATTTTGGTAAAAAGGTCTTTGGTAATATTGGTAATTACATTGCAAAAAGTGTCAATATAAACCACACTGCCGCGAATCATATCCCGTTCAATTACAGGGTGCAAAAGCATCTTTTGTTCAATCCCCGCTACAGGTAAACCAATATCTTTCAGTTTGCCACCTTTGGCCAAATGTGTTGCTGCCTTAACAAAAATATCAACCAAGGGAAAGTGCAGATATTTCAGATCCTGCATAATATTCAGCTCCACCACATCTTCAGGAACATCATCAAAAAGCAGGGAGAAGATTCCATTATCAGCCCCTACAAAGAAGTGATCGCGATGCTTTACAGCAATGTATTTTGTGTTCTCGCTGTATACAGAGTCAATACCAATTAAGTGTACGGTATTCTTTGGAAAGTAAGGATAAGCGTTTTTTAAAACGAAGGCCGCGTACGAAATGTTGAATGATGGCACATCATGGGTGATATCAACTAAATTAACATTAGGCATAAGACTCAACAGACTACCTTTAAGGGCACTCTGGTAAAAATCTTTTGAACCTAAATCTGTTGTTAAAGTAATTATCCCCATTAAAAATTCATTATTATTGCTTATTCTTGTGTAGAGGCATAAGCGTCTGCAAATATTCAAATTTTAATTAATATACCCCGATAACTTTTTAAAATACTACAGTTTGAACGAATTAAAATTAACCCTGGATAGCGTAAATCCTGCTCACTTTTGGGGGGCAAACAATGAGAATTACGAAATGATTAAAGGTGCTTTCGCGAAGTTAAAGCTGGTGGCGAGAGGTAGCGATGTTAAGGTTCTCGGTGATGAACAGGAACTTAAGGCTTTCGAGGAAAAGTTTAACCAACTGATTGCACACCTTGAAAAATATAGCTCGCTAAGCAATAATGATGTAGAAACCATACTGGGGGCAAAGGCTTCTGGTGTTGCAAAAAAAGATGCAGAACAACCAACAGGTGGTGGTGGGGAGGTAATTGTTTTTGGTACGAACGGTCTGCTGGTAAAAGCCAGAACGGCAAATCAGCGCAAAATGGTGAATAGTATTGCTAAAAATGATATTCTATTTGCCATTGGTCCAGCCGGTACCGGAAAAACCTATACAGCTGTAGCTTTAGCCGTAAGGGCATTGAAAAATAAAGAAATTAAACGGATTATTTTAACCAGACCTGCAGTTGAGGCAGGAGAGAACCTCGGTTTCTTACCAGGTGATTTAAAGGAGAAAATCGATCCATATTTACGCCCGCTATATGATGCTTTGGATGATATGATTCCGGCAGAGAAATTGAAATTCTATATCGAAAACCGTACAATAGAAATTGCGCCTTTGGCTTTTATGCGTGGACGTACCTTAGATAATTGTTTTGTGATTTTAGATGAGGCACAAAATGCCACCGATATGCAGTTAAAGATGTTTTTAACGCGGATGGGACCAACAGCTAAATTTATTGTTACCGGTGATGTTACACAGATCGATTTACCTAAAAAACAAATGTCGGGTTTATTCAATGGCTTGAGGATTTTAGAAGGTATTAAAGGAATTGATATTATTTATTTAAGTGGAGAGGATGTGGTGAGACATAAATTGGTGAAAGATATCTTGAAAGCTTACGGCGATATTCAGTAGTTCAGTCCAAAGTCGCGAGTCTGTAGTCTTAAGTCAAAATCAACTTGGGACTATGGACTAAAGACTTTCGGACTTTTTTCCTATTTTTACGGCCTCATGAAAGCACTTAAAGAAACTCATTTCAATTTCCCAAATCAAAGTAATTTTTACAAGGGTAAAGTACGCGATGTATATACTATAGCCGACCAGTTTATGGTAATGGTGGTGTCAGACCGTATTTCTGCTTTTGATGTTGTATTGCCTGAAGCTATTCCATTTAAAGGTCAGGTTTTAAACCAGATTGCGGCTAAATTCTTAGCAGCTACGCAGGATATCGTTCCCAATTGGGTTTTAGACGTTCCAGATCCAATGGTTACTATTGGTCGTATCTGTGAGCCATTTAAAGTAGAAATGGTAATCAGAGGGTATTTAGCCGGTCATGCCTGGCGCGAGTACAGTGCTGGAAAACGTTCAGTGTGTGGCGTTTCTTTACCCGATGGATTGAAAGAAAACGACAAATTGCCTCAGCCAATTATTACCCCAACCACTAAAGCTTCGGTAGGGCATGATGAAGACATTTCAAAAGAAGATATATTGGCAAAAGGAATTGTTTCATTAACGGATTATGAGCAGTTGGAAGAATATACCTATGCACTTTATCAGCGCGGAACCGAAATTGCTGCTAAAAGCGGATTAATTCTGGTAGATACAAAGTATGAATTTGGCAGGGCCGATGGTGTGATTTACCTGATTGATGAAATCCATACGCCAGATTCATCACGCTATTTTTATGCAGAAGGCTATCAGGAACGTCAGGATAATAATGAGCCACAAAAACAGCTTTCAAAAGAGTTTGTTCGTAAATGGTTAATTGAAAATGGCTTTCAAGGTAAAGATGGTCAGCTTGTACCGGAAATGACGCCTGAAATCGTAAATTCTATTTCTGAGCGCTATATTGAGCTATATGAAAAAATTGTAGGGGAGACCTTTATAAAAGCTGATGCTGATGCAATTTCCAGCCGTATTGAAACTAATGTTTTAAAGGCTCTAGAAACACTTTAAATTCGAAAGAAATTTATACATTAGTGAAATAAAGATTAGAGAGATGAAATTTTCAGTTGATAAACACGATAAATATGTAACCTTAAAGTTAGAAGAAAATAAGTTTACAAATGATAATGCCCCAGGTTTGAAAGCAGAGTTTTATTTGCTTAATTCACAGGGTTTTAAAAATATAGTTGTTGATTTAAGTTATGTTACCGAGTGTAATGATGCGCAGGATTTAAGCTGTTTATTAGTTGGCGACAGACTTTGCAAATCAGCAGGCGGATTATTTATTGTAACCGGAATCAATGACGAACTGGCGTCCATTATCGAATTGTCAAACATATTTCAATCTGTAATGTTTGTTAATACAATAGATGAAGCTACTGATTTTATCTTTATGGAGGAGTTGGAGAAAGAGTTTAGAGGCGCCAAATAACAAATATTAAAATAACATTCTGGCCTCGTAGTTTCTAAAAATCTACGGGGCTTTTTATATCTTATCATGATGAAATTTGAAGTTACAATTTTAGGAAGTAGTTCTGCAACACCTGTATTTAACAGAAATCCTTCTGCGCAGCTTTTAAATTGTAATGAAAAATATTACCTGATTGATTGTGGAGAAGGTACACAACAGCAATTGACTAAATACAATCTTAAAGCAGCTCGCATCGATTATATTTTCATCAGTCACTTACATGGTGATCATTATTTTGGTTTAATCGGCTTGTTATCCAGTTTACATTTAAACGGCCGTATAAAACCGATACAGATATTTGGGCCTAAACCTTTATTGGAGATTTTAGAGATCCAGTTCAAATACTCTGATACTGTGCTGAGGTATCCAATTGAATTTTTTCCAATTGAAGCCGATCAGTCTGTACAGATTTTCGAGAATAGTGATTTAACAGTGAAAACAATTATTTTAAATCACCGCATTCCAACTACCGGCTTTATTTTTCAGCAAAAGAAACGCCAGCGCAAACTGATAAAAGAAAAGACTGATCAGGTGCCAATGGCTTATTACACAGCCTTAAAAAAAGGGATTGATGTAGAACTGCCAAACGGTGATATTTTACGTAGTGAAGATTACACCACAGAAGCGGATGCACCGCGCTGTTATGCTTATTGCTCAGATACCTTGTTCGATGAACGTTATTTTGACACCATAAAAGGTTGCGATACCCTATATCACGAAGCCACTTTTATGCACGACTTATTGGAAAGAGCCAAAGAAACACATCACACAACTGCTTTACAGGCAGGAGAGGTAGCTAAAATTACCGGAGCAAAGAAATTACTCATCGGACATTTTTCCTCACGCTATAAAACATTACAGATGCTTTTCGAAGAAGCCCAATCTGTTTTCGAAAATACTGAACTAGCTGTTGAAGGCAGGACCTTCCAGCTTTAAGTTTATCCGTTTAAATATCCTGCTCCGCGTTCAGGACAGATCGGGATTCTAATTTGATACTTGTTCTTTGTGTTTATTCTTATGCACTCTGTGGTAAAAAAAATAAAAAATATTTTTCAGATAAGTTAATACAGTTTTCAGTTTAAACACCGAGAGAACAGAGAAAGCACACCGAGCACATGAAGAGGGGAAGGCAGTTATATTCATTTAAGCAAGCTAATTCATTTTAAAACTTGACGATCTCTGTGACCGCTATCTGCACACTTTGCGGTTAAAAATGTATTATTGTTAAGCGTTGTTTCCTCTGTGTTTATTCTTGGTGTTCTCTGTGGTAAAAAAGAGTAAATATCCATTTTCAGTGCGTATTTGCTTCTACGATAAAACAGTATATAACTTCACAAAAAAAGCCTTGCAATTTAAACTGCAAGGCTTTCTGAATTATAAAAATTAAATTATTTATCTTTTTTATTACCTCCGCCAAATACAGAGAAGTGTACATAACGCTTAGGGTTAGCTTTCAAATCGATCATTAATTCATCGAGATTTTTCGAAGCATTATTTAAATTCTGATACATTTTATCATCATTCAATAATAATCCTAAACTGCCTTTTCCACTCTTAATTCCTGATATGACACTTTGTAAATCAGCGATAGCATTGTTTGCATTATCTAAAGTCTGTTTAAAATTAGCCGCTGCAAATTTATCAGTAACGGTATTAATATTGGTTAAAATATCACTGATTTTTTGATTGTTGTTATTTAGGTTAGCTGTAATGCCTTCCACATTTTTGAATATGGCTTCAATACGCGCACTTTCTGAACCTACTAAACCATCCACTTTTTTAGAGGTTGTTTCTAAAGAAGCTAAGGTACCTGCTATGCTATTGAAGCTTTTATCAACGTTTTTCTGAAAGTTAGGATTTAGGATAGAATTCACACTGCTTAAAATAGAGTCCATTTTACCGATAATTAACTCTGCTTTCTTTTGAACTGGTTGCACTTGTTCCAGTAAGCCTTTCTCTACATTACCATTTAAAGTATAACCATCTTCGGCCATTTTTTTAGAGTTACCTAACGACATTACAATCGCCTTGCTACCTAAAAGATCTGTACCTTCTAAGCGGGCGATACTGTTTTCTGGAATTTCGTACTTGCTGTTTATGTTTAAAGTAGCAATAATACTCCCATCTCCCTGTAGTTCTAATTTAGCCACACGGCCAATCTGGTAACCATTAATAAGGACAGGCTTTGATACAGTTAAACCATCAACCCTGCTATATTTTGCATATAATGTGGTTTCATTTGAGAAAATTGAATTTCCCTTTAAAAAATTATATCCAATTATTAATAAAGCAATGGCAAATGCAGCTAAAATACCTACTTTGGTTTCGTTCTTAATCTTCATGAGTGTTTTATTTAATGGTTACAAGTGTTGAAATATTCTTTCTTCACTTGTAAGAGCGTAAATATTTTTTATTGTGCTAAACCCTATAAATACACAAAGGCAGCACTGTTTGTTTGGTATCTGTTTTATATTTTTTACAAAGTTAAAATAACTATCATTTATAATGCCACTTATTTAACCTCAATATTTTTTTTGTATGTTTTTATTGCTTCCAAAATAGAACTCGCAATCTCATTTTGTCCATTTTGTGAATTAATATATTTTTCTTCCTCTGTATTTGAGATAAAGCCCACTTCCGTTAAAACAGCGGGCATACCACAGCGTTGCAATACCAAAACACCCTGTTCTTTAACTCCGCGGCTAAGTCGTTCATCCCGTTTGATGTAACAGTTCTGTATTAATTTGGCAAATTTAATGCTTTTGTCCCGAAAGGTATTTTTTAAAAGCGATAAAAGAATAAAACTACTCGGGTCACTAGGGTCGTAGCCATCATACTTACTTTTGTAGTTTTTCTCTAATTTAATATCGGCATTCTCTCGTATAGCTGCATCTTGTTCCTTTAAACGGTGAGACCCTGCAACCAATGTCTCCACTCCTTTAATATGCTTGTTGCCTGGCGGCATAGAATTGCAATGCACGGATATAAAAAGGTCAGCATTGGCTTCGTTAGCTATTTCTGCACGTTTGTATAAATCAACATCAATATCCGTTTTACGCGTAAAAATTACTTTAATTTCTGGCATTTCTTCATTTAACAATTTCCCTAATTTCAATGCAACCTTTAATGCAATATCTTTTTCTTTAGAAAAACTGCCTGATGCTCCAGGTTTTCTTCCGCCATGGCCGGGATCAATAACAATTGTTTTGATCTTATAGCCTTGAGCAGGTGCTTTTTCAACAGCCAGTAACGAAAATAAGATGATTGTAATCAGAAGTTTAATCTTCATGCATGCAGGATATTAAAATGATGTTTCGGCTATACGTTTATAATTTTTAATTGCTTTGATAATTCCACTTACAATTTCATTTTGTCCTTCAGCAGAGTTCATATAGTCTTCTTCTTCAGGATTACTCACAAAACCTATTTCTGTTAATACAGCAGGCATCGCGGCTCGCGCCAATACTGCAAGGCTTTTCTCTTGTACGCCTCTGTTAATACGGCCAGCATTAACATACTCCTGTTGAAGTAGGGAAGCAAACTTTAAACTCCGCTCTCTATTGGTTTGTTTCATCAAGGATAACATAATATCACTTTCAGGGGTGTTTGCTATAAAGCCCTCATAATTTTTCTGATAATTCTCTTCCAGAAACATGGATGCATTTTCTCTTTTTATCACTTCATCCTGCTCACCTAAACGGCGTGTTCCAGATACAAAGGTTTCTGTTCCCTTGGTTGATGTGCTTTTAGAGGTAATCGTTTGGTAAACAGGTACTTTTCTGCCCCTTACTTTTTTATAATAATCTACCACTCTCGATACCCTAACCGGCATATCATTTAAGTGAATGGAAATAAATAAATCGGCTTTTGCATTATTTGCGATATTGATACGTTCGTATAAAGGAATAAATACATCCGACTCACGAGTATAAATAACCTTAATATCTTTTAAACTATCCTGAAGTGCACGGCCAAGGTTTAATGCTGTTTTAAGTGCCACATCTTTTTCCTTCGAATACACGCCATGGGTTGCACCATCTTTACCACCATGACCAGCATCAATCACAATTGTTTTAATTTTATATCCCTGCGCAAATGCTTGATTATCAATGGAATTTGATAGTACTAAATAAATAATAATAGTTAAAATGGATTTAAGATACATCAATGGTATATTTTTCAGTAATTTTGGACGTTTTTGATTAAACATTTGTGCAAAAGTAACATTCAAATACGAATTTGAAACCCCTCAAGAGTTCTATTTTACTAATATCTGTCATTTTATTAACACATGTTGTTGGTAAAGCTAACGCATTTTCTCATTTTTCATTGCAACAGATCATCCGGCAAGACACCACTAAAAAGGATACGGTTAAAAAAACAGGTAAGAATAATAGCAGTATTGACCAGAAGGTAGAGTACAAAGCTGAGGATTCCGTTAAAATGAGTGCCGATAAAAGTATTGTCTATTTATATGGAAACGCCAGGGTGGTATATGGTGATTTTGAGCTAGATGCGGCATATATCAAGTACGATAAAAAGCAAAATTCTATTTTTGCCCGTGGTGTCAAAGATCCAAAAACCGGAAGATATACCGGGAAACCAATTTTTAAATCAGGAGCTGAAGGTACTGCTATAGCAGATTCTATTTTTTACAATTCAGAAACAACCCGGGCTAAAGTATATGGTGTTTTTTCTGAGCAGGAAGGAGGTTTCTTCTCTGGCGGGCAGAGTAAAAAGCAAATAGATGATGAGCTGCATGTTAAAAATGTGATGTACAGTACCTGTAATCTTCCACATCCACATTTTGGGTTAATGATTTCTAAAGGAGTAGTAACAGAGAAACAGATTATTACAGGTCCTGTTTACATGATTATTGAGGATGTACCGACGTTTCTAGGACTACCGTTTGCATTTTTTCCTAAACCGAATAAGCGAACTTCGGGAGTTATTCTACCTACACCAGGTGAAGATGCAACCAGAGGGTTTTTCTTGCAAAACGGTGGTTATTATCTAGGCTTAAACGATTACTGGGATGCTAAACTGATAGGTTCGATTTATACCAATGGTTCTTATGAAACAAGTTTATTGAGTAATTATACTAAAAGATATAAATTTAATGGCAATATAAACCTGGCCTATGCCAGTTTTAAAAATGGTTTAGAAGGCACTGATGCTTTTAATAACCCTACCAAAAACTTTAGTATTAACTGGAGCCATAGCCAAAATGCCAATGCCAATCCGGGTACAACCTTTAGTGCCAGTGTAAGATTGGTATCATCAGGATATTATAGAAATACTGCAGCAGGTAGTACTTACGATATTAGAACAATCGCAACCAACTCAACAAGTAGTAGTGTTAGTTATGCAAAAGCCTATTCAAACGGTATGAATTTCTCTTTGGCTGCATCAAGTGACCAGACCTTAAGTACAAGGTCAATATCACTTAGGCTGCCAGAAATGACATTTAACGTACCAACATTTAATCCATTTAGCCCTAAAAATATAGTTGGAGAACAAAAATGGTATCAAAAAATTACGGTAGGTTACAGTCTGCAAGGAACAAACCGTATTGATACTTTTGATAGTTTGCTTTTTCAAAATGACGGTTTGAAACGTTTAAGAAGTGGTTTTGCGCACAGTATTCCTGTAAACATGTCGTTTACGGCCTTGAAATATCTTAACTTTAGCTTAGGCGGCACCTATAACGAGGTTTGGAATTTTCAGAGTGTAAATAGAAGATATACCAGTTATGCTGATAATACTTATTCTTTTAGGGAAGATACCACAAGTAGTTTTAAAAGAGCAGGTAGTTATAGCTTGTCAACAAGTATGTCTACTAAAATATATGGTAGAAGAGACTTTAACCCGGCTGGTAAAATCCAGGCGATGCGGCATGTAATGACCCCCAATGTCTCTTTTTCCTACTCACCTGATTTTACCAAAGCAGGCGCAGGGCCTTACAGACCGGCAATAGATCAGAATGGAAATCAAATTTATGTCAGTGGGCAACCTTTAAAGTATTCTATTTTTGATGGTATGGCGCAGCCAGGCTCTTTTGGTGGGCCTAATGCATCTATCGGTTTTGGCCTGGATAATACAGTAGAGCTAAAAGTGAGGAATAAGAACGATACAACCGGAACAGGTTCTAAAAAGATTCCGATTATCCAGGGTTTGAGTTTTAGTGGCTCATACAATTTTCTGGCTACATCTTATAAGTTATCTACTATTGGTTTTAGTGGCCGATCGCAGTTTACCGATAAATTAGGTATAAACTATAATGGAACTTTAGATCCTTATTCGCTAGAGGCTGATACTATACCCGGTTCTACACGCCGGATCAGACAAGACCGTTATTTTTGGCAAAGTGGTAAGTTTCTGCCTCGCCTGGCTAATTTTGGCTTCTCATTTGATTACAGTTTAAACCCAGAGGCATTAAAACGTAAAAATGAGGCTAATGATAAATTAGGGGCGGCAGCCAACAAAAAAGGATTAACTGATATACAGTCTGAACAATTGGCGGCTATAAGCCGTGATCCAAACGCATTCGTCGATTTTAATATTCCATGGAATTTCTCGTTCTCCTACAGTTTTCAATACTCAAATGATGGAAACATGAGTACCGTTTCGAATACATTAAACTTTAATGGCGATGTTAATTTAACACCGAAATGGAAAGTTACCTTTAACTCAGGATACGATTTTAAGAACAATGGCTTAACCCCTATGAATTTAGCGATTTACCGCGATTTGCATTGCTGGGATATGAGTGTAAACTGGGTTCCATACGGCGCCTATAAAAGTTATTCTGTTACCATCAAAGTTAAGGCATCAATATTGCAGGATTTAAAATTGAGCAAAAGACAGGGTTTTTACAACACATACCGATAAATTTATGCTAGCCGAAATTATTACCATTGGTGATGAGATACTCATTGGCCAAATCGTTGATACCAATTCTGCATGGATGGCTAAACAGTTAAATTTAATTGGGGTTTCTGTTAAGCAGGTTACTTCAGTTTCTGATGATGAGCAGCATATTTTAGAAGCGCTCGAACTTGCAGAAAAACGTGCAGATTTAATTTTAATTACTGGGGGCCTTGGGCCAACCAAGGATGATATTACCAAAAAAACCTTGGCGAAGTATTTTAATATGGGTTTCCGTAATGATACAGCTGCATTGGAAATGGTTCGCCAGATTTTCGAAAAATACAAACGTCCACTATTAGATATCAATATACAGCAAGCCGATGTTCCTGATGGTTGTGAGGTTATCGTAAACAAAAATGGCACTGCGCCTTGCATGTGGTTTGAGCAAAACAACACCATTTTTGTATCTATGCCCGGTGTGCCCTATGAGATGATGTATTTGATGGATGACGAAATCCTTCCCAGAATTACTAGTAGGTTTAAGCTGCCGTTTATTGTACATAAAACCATTCTAACAGCAAATATCGGTGAATCATTTCTGGCTAAAGAGATTGAGGAAATCGAAGATAGCTTACCTGCACATATCAAATTGGCATATTTGCCAAAATTAGGACAAGTACGCTTACGCTTATCAGCCAAAGGTGATAACGAAACGGAATTGAAGAAAGAAGTGGAGGTTTATGCCAGGCAGATCATTTCAAAAGTGAATAAGTTTGTGGTAACGGATGAAGACATTCCTTTGGAAAAAGCGATTCTAGACCTGATGAAAAGTAAAGGCTTGACTTTATCAACAGCAGAAAGTTGTACAGGTGGATATATTGCCCATTTAATTACACAACATCCTGGCTGTTCTGCTGTTTATTGGGGCGGGGCAGTAGCATACGCCTATGAACTTAAGGAATCTATTCTTGGTGTAAACGAAAGCACTTTAAACACTTTTGGTGCCGTGAGTGAGCAAACTGTAACAGAAATGGCAGAAGGAGCAATTAAACATTTCAAAACTGATTATGCCATTGCGGTTAGTGGCATTGCTGGTCCCGATGGTGGAACAGAAGAAAAACCAGTTGGTACGGTATGGATTGCAATTTCTTCAAAACACAAAACTGTAGCTAAGGTGTTTAATTTCAGTAACAAACGGATTCAAAACATAGAACGTTCTGCTGCTTCGGCAATGGGCATGTTATTAAATCTCCTTAAGGAAACAGTTTAAAAAGAATAAAAACTGTATTTTTGTAGCGTTACCAATATAAAATACTGTAATTTAATATGGCTCAATACGAACTAGTGTTACCAAAAATGGGTGAAAGTGTTGCAGAAGCAACAATTATTAAATGGGTAAAACAACCTGGTGATGCTATTGAATTAGACGATACCGTTTTAGAAATCGCTACTGATAAGGTAGATTCTGAAATTCCATCTCCGGTTGCAGGTAAATTGATAAAACAATTATTTCCTGCAGGTGTAGTTGTCCAGGTAGGCGATATAATTGCCATTATTGAAACTGAGGGTGGAGATACCGCTGAAGCTGTAGCACCAGTCACAGAAAAAACAACAGTAGAAGAAAAAGTAGATGCTATCCCTGGAATTGAGCAACTACCAGATAATAATACCACAAAAGCCACCGATTTCAGCTCATCTGATCGTTTCTATTCCCCATTGGTTAAAAGTATTGCAGCCCAGGAAAATATTTCATTGGCTGAGTTGGATACCATAAAAGGTTCTGGGGTTGATGGACGTTTAAATAAAGATGACCTGTTGGACTATATCGCCAGGAAAAATGGAGGTGACGTAAAAACGGCTACAGTTATATTAACTCCGCCTCCGCCGCAAGTTAACGAAGTGGTAGCACATAAAACTGAATCATCTTCACATGCTCCGGTTACAAATAAACCATCTACAACAAGTGTTAATGGTGCAGATGAGATTATAGAGATGGATAGGATGCGTAAACTTATTGCCGATCATATGGTAATGAGCAAAACAACTTCCCCACACGTAACTTCATTTGTTGAGGCCGATGTAACTAATATGGTATTGTGGCGCAATAAGGTTAAAAACAGTTTTGAAAAGCGCGAAAATGAAAAAATTACTTTTACCCCAATATTTGTAGAAGCAGTTGCCAAGGCAATAAAGGATTTTCCAATGATTAATGTTTCAGTAAATGGAACGCAGATTATCAAAAAAGGAAACATCAATATCGGTATGGCCGCGGCTTTACCAAGTGGAAACTTAATCGTTCCGGTAATTAGAAATGCTGATCAGTTAAACCTGGTAGGTTTGACCAAAGCTGTTAATGATCTGGCAGGCAGAGCAAGAAACTCTAAACTAAAACCCGACGAAACACAAGGTGGAACTTTTACCTTAACCAATGTAGGTAGTTTTGGAAATGTGATGGGGACACCAATTATTAACCAGCCTCAGGTGGCTATTTTAGCGGTAGGTGCTATAAAAAAGAAACCTGCTGTATTGGAAACCGAGCATGGTGATGTGATTGCGATCAGACATATGATGTTCTTATCATTATCATACGACCACAGGGTTGTAGATGGCTCTTTAGGGGGGATGTTTGTGCGGAGAGTTGCAGACTATTTAGAAGGCTGGGATCTGAACAGGGAAATTTAATTCATTCGCAGTTTTCAATTAACAGTTTTCATTTGGTATAATGCCAAAAATTTAAAAAACAGTTTAACAATCAAGAATGTTAGCGTCAAATTTAAAATCAATAGTTTCCGATAACGTGCTGCATGCCAAATGGTTAAATACGTTGTCTTATATGGAAAATGCAGGTGCTAAGAAGATTTCTGCTTCAGAGCATAAAGAAAATGTAAATCTGATTATTCTTAAACACGCTGCAGAAGAACACCGTCATGCTTACTATTTAAAAAAGCAGATTTCGAAGGTTGACGAGGCACTTTGTAAAACTTACACCAATGCCGAGTTGTTATCGCCAAATCAGACCAAATACTATTTACATGCTTTAGATATCGCCGTTTGCCGTTATTTAAAAGCTGTATTTCATCTTTCTGGTTATGATTTAAAATTCGCTGCTTATTTATTTGTGACTTACGCAATTGAAGTACGTGCAGATGAGTTGTATCCAGTTTACCAAGCCGTTTTAGATGAGGCGAAAAGCAAGGTAAATGTAAAATCGATCATCCTGGAAGAAGAAGGCCATCTGGAAGAAATGATGAACCAACTGGTTAGCTTTTCTGATGATTGGGAACACCATGCAGCCGAGGTAATTAAAATCGAGCAGGCTTTATTTGATAATTGGGTTGCTGCATTAGCCATAGAACTGCCGTTAAGCGTTTAATAATCGCTGATTGTTACGTAGGTATATATTAAGAAGTCAAGTTTTTAAAACTTGACTTCTTTCATTTAAACCAATCCAGTTAATCTTTGTTTCTAAATAAAGATAAATATCATGGCTAAATTTTCAGATTTAATTAATGGGGATAAACCTGTTCTGGTAGATTTTTTTGCTGAATGGTGCGGTCCATGCAAAATGATGAAACCTATTTTGGAACAGTTAAAATCACAAGTTGGCGATTCGGTATCGATTATTAAAGTAGATATCGACAAAAATCAACCTGCTGCTTCATCGTTTAATGTTCAAAGTGTTCCAACACTAATTTTGTTCAAAAAAGGAAAGCAGGTATGGAGACAAAGTGGCGTTTTACAGGCTTCGCAGTTGAAACAGGTAATTGATGCCCACGCTTAAACTTCCAATACGCTCTTGGGGGTAACTGCGAATATACGCTCGCTTGTTTTAGGATAGATGTTGTAAAGCCCCGTAAATAAACTAAAGGCAGGCAGAACGGCATATTCCTTGCCAAAATAAAAACAAGGAAATTTTAATCTTTGCTTTGCTTTTCCTACAATGGTAACACCTGGATGAATATGCCCGCTGATGGGGTATAATTCTTCTTCAGTACAATTTGGTGCATCATGAATAAAACAGAACGGCCCCAGGCAAAAGCTGGGCTCATGTATTTCGATATTCATTGCTGCATAATTCGCGCTGGAAAGCCGGTCGTGATTTCCTTTTACCAATAAGAAATTAAGTTCTTGATATTGCTTTCTCCAAATGGAAAACGCTTCAATATCTGTATTTAAACCGTGGTGAAACATGTCACCGTTAATCAGTAATGTTTTAGGATGATATTGCTTAATTAATAAACTTAAACGCTGTAAATCTGTTTGAGCAATGGTTGCCGGCACTTGTAAACCTGCCTGGCGGAAATGTGCAGATTTACCCAAATGCAAATCGCTTATAGCTAACAACTGATGTTTCGGTAAGAACAAAGCCCTTTCTTTATCTAAAATCAGTTCTTCACCCTGGCTTGTAATGGTCATTTATTCGATGTTATTGTCATTCTTAGGCCTGTCGAAGAATCTTTTAGGTTTCGACGAGTCACAAGAAGATGGATCTATTTAATTCTCTCTGCTTCGGCTTTCATTCTGGCAATTCGCTGCTCTAACTCTTCCGAACTCATATTTTCACGCAAACTGTCTACTTTAATAGGGAAAGACAGCGGTGTAAAACTTTTTGGATTGGTGATAATAATCGCTCCATTCTGAATTCTTTCTAAAGCGGCTGCCAATCTGGGTTCCTCCAATTGTTGGTAAAAAACCTCATCATATGCCTGTCGCAAAAGTAAATTATGTTTATCGTAATCGCTAAAAACATTAAAAAATAGACCAGCAGATGACTGCAGGTGTTTATTAGCTACATATTTACCAGGATAGCCCTGAAAAACGAGTCCGGATATGCAGGCAATATCTCTAAATTTCCTTCTGGCCATTTCAGTTGAATTGATACTCAGCGTAATATCCTCAGTTAAATTCTTAGGTGAAAAAACTTCGTAAGCAATCGATTCGTCCATAGGGATTTCCGTTTCACTCAAAAGTTCAAAACCATAGTCATTCATGGCAATAGAAAAACTGATAGGCAGTAATTTACTTAAGCGATAAGCTACAAGCGCGGCCAAAACCTCATGCACCAAACGGCCTTCAAAAGGATAGGCGAAGAGGTGAAAACCTTCTTTATTATTAATGAGTTCTATCAGTAATTCGTCGTTTTTGGGTACATGAGAACGTTTTTCTTGCAATAAAAATAGTGGATACACGGAGTCCAGTTCCTCATCCTGATGGGTTTTGTCTAAAGCCTCGTTATATTTTTTCCTTAAAACAGACCCTAAATTAGAAGATAGGGGTAAGCGGCCGCCATTCCAGCTCGGAGAGATGGCATTTTTCTGTTTACTCACCCGTACTACAACGGTCATGTCTTTTACCTGTACAAATTCCAAAACCCGCCCGGCCAGGCGGAAATTATCGCCAGCTTTCAAACGGGTCACAAAATATTCTTCTACCATGCCTATGTAACCACCGGAAATGAATTTTACTTTCAACATGGCGTCACTTACAATTGTTCCAATATGTAACCTGTGCCGCATGGCCAATTGCCTGCTCTTCACCTTCCAAAGCCCGTCTTCATCCTTCGTTACTTTTTTAAACTCGGTATAGGCACTTAAACTATCCCCTCCAGAGGTGATGAACTGCATTACCCAGGCCCATTCTTCAGGTAAGATCAGTTTAAAGGCATGGGTATTCTTAATTTCCTCGTAAATGATCTTATCATCAAATCCATCGCCTATGGCCAGCGTAACCAAATACTGAATCAAAGTATCAAATACCATAATAAAGGGCTCACGGCTCTCAATATTATTTGTTTTGGCGGCTTCTTTAATCGCTGCCGCCTCAACCAGTTCTAAAGCATGCGTGGGTAGAAAATATATTTTAGAGATTTCGTGAGGGGAGTGGCCAGAGCGTCCTGCTCTTTGTAAAAACCTGGCAACACCTTTTGGTGATCCTACCTGAACTACGGTATCGACAGGTTTAAAATCTACACCCAAATCTAACGATGAAGTAGCAATAACAGCTTTAAGCTGTCCGGTATGTAATGCTTCTTCAATCCAGTTGCGAAGTTCGAAATCTATTGATCCATGATGGATGGCAATGCGTCCGGCAAGTTCGGGTTCGATATTCAGCAAATGCTGGTACCACATTTCCGATTGCCCCCGGGTATTGATGAAAATTAAGGTCGTTTTACTTTTTTCGATAATTGGCAAAAGTTTATAGGCTAGTTTCAAGCCCAAATGCCCAGCCCAGGGCAATGTTTCAATATCATCAGGTAAGATTGATTTGATCTGGATTTTCTTTTCCAGATCGGCCTTAACAATAATTCTTTTGGCTGTTATATTTGGCTCTAATACATCTAAAGCCTCCTCAATATTTCCAATTGTTGCTGAGATTCCCCAGATTCTTAAAAACTGGTTTTTTTCTAGCTTTTGCAAGCCTTTAATGCGAGAAACGGCCAACTCAACCAGTACACCCCGTTTGCTGCCTAAAAGTTCATGCCATTCATCCGCAACGATACATTTAAGATTCCTGAATAGGGTTGACGAGCCTTTTTGTGCCAGCAACAGATGCATGCTTTCCGGAGTAATCAATAAAATTTCAGGCATCGATTTTTTCTGCTGTAATTTTTCTGCTTGCGAAGTATCGCCATTGCGAACGCCTACGTGCCAATCCAACTCCAGTTCCAATAAAGTTTCCCGCATCGCCCTGGCAATATCTTTGGCTAAAGATCGGAGTGGTGTAATCCAGATCAATTGCAAGCGGTCTTTCGCTTTTTTGTTGTTCGCTTCAGAGGCGTTTAAAGCTTCAATTACGACAGCCAAAAAAAGTGAAAATGTTTTTCCGAAACCCGTAGGTGCGTTTACCAAACCGCTATAGCCATCAAGATAATACTGCCAGGCATCTTCCTGAAATTGAAAAGGCCTGCGTTTATTTGCCTTTAACCAGGCTTTTATCTTTTTATAACCTTTGGTTTTGGTTTGGTCCATGCAATTTATTCCCTTATAGGTTTTATATTGATAAGCTTTATTGTTTTGAAAAGCAATAACAGTAGTTCTTTTTTTACAGTAGCCCCACCATACGCTTTACCTTTTTTGCAACAACTCCTCGGTCTGCGTCCTCACAGACCGAAATCTTCAAGTTGATGTAATGGTCTGTAGGGACACAGACCATGGCGGCACTATAAGGTAGATTGCAATAACTGCCTCAAGTCTTCCAAAGTGTTAATTTCATCTGCTTTTTTATCTTTTCGCCATCGCAATATGCGCGGAAAGCGTAAAGCTAAACCTGCTTTATGTCGTTTACTTTCAGCAATTCCTTCAAAGGCAATTTCGAAAACCAGTTCAGGTTTTACGGTACGTACAGGCCCGAATTTTTCAATTGCATTACGGTTTACAAAAGAATTTACTTCTTTAATTTCTTTATCTGTTAAGCCAGAATAGGCTTTGGCAATCGTCACTAAATTTTCACCATCACGAACAGCAAAGGTATAATCAGTGAAAAAATTAGCCCTTCTGCCACTTCCTTTTTGCGCATAGATCATTACTGCATCAACCGTATACGGATTAATTTTCCATTTCCACCAATCGCCCCGTTTTCTTCCACTGTGATAATGAGAGGTTAGCTTTTTAAGCATGATGCCCTCACTGTTTATCGAACGCGAGGTTTGTCTTAAATCTGCCAACTCTTCCCATGAGCTGCAGTTGATCACAGGAGATATCATCACCGGACTTTCCTCCAAACTACCGATCAACTGTTCCAGTGTTTTACGTCTTATACTTAAAGGTTCTTCCCTAAAATCCCTGGCTTCATACTCTAAAATATCATAAACAAAAAATCCAATGGGTGCATCTTCCAGTTGTTTTTTATTAATCGTTTTGCGGTTTAAACGCTGTTGTAATGTGCTAAATGATAAAACCTGTTTATCTTGTACTGCCAGTATTTCGCCGTCTAAAACTACGCCATCTGGCAAAACATCGATCATAAAATGCAATTCGGGAAACTGTTCTGTAACCAGCTCCTCGCCACGGCTCCAGATAAAGAGTTCTCCGTTCCGCTTTACAATCTGCCCACGGATACCGTCCCATTTCCATTCTGCCTGCCATTCAGAAATATCTCCCAGTTTTTCGGGTTCTTGCTCTAAGGCATACGCCAGGCAAAAGGGGTAAGGCCAGGAATTATCTGTATTTACATGGATACCGTTAATCAGTTCGTGAAAAGTAATTTCGTAAGGATTCCATTTTCCCATAATGCTGTGCATAATCTGGGCACTATCTAAGCTGCTTTGTTTGGCCAAGGCATTCACCAACATTTTATTGGAAACACCGATCCTGAAATTACCCGAAATCAGTTTGTTAAAAATAAAACGTTCTTGAGTTTCGAGTTTGTTCCATGCACTTAAAATAAAATCTTTTTTGGTTTCATCATCCTTTCCTTCTAAATCGTGCAAGTCTTCCACCCATTTGTGCAATTGAAAATCTGATGTGTTTTCGGCAGGAGGCAACAATAAAGCAATGGTTTCACTTAAATCGCCAACATTGGCATAACTTTCGGCAAATAGCCATTCAGGAGTTTCGGTAATAGCTATCGCCCAATATTTCAACAAAGCTGATTTAATTGGTCTTTTAGGTTTTTTACCCGTAAATAAGGCGATTACCCACACTTTATCTTTATCGTCTGCATAATTGAAATAATCAACCAGAGCCGCGATTTTATCATTGGTTTTATTGCTCAGTTCGAGCTGTTGGATCAGTTTTGCAAAACGTTTCATGGCTGTTTATTTTCGTTTTGCTCTGCTAAATCAACTTTGTTTTCTTCGTCATCTTCCTGGCCAAACTTGGTTAAAACTTCTGCCGCTTCTATACCTTCATCATTTAAAAAGCGACTAAAAGCAGCTGTAAAACCATGGGTAACATATACTTTTTCGGCACCTGTTGCGGTAATGGCTTCCATTAAACCTGGCCAATCTGCATGATCACTCAGTGCAAAACCAGCGTCAGCACTCTGCCAGCGGCGATGTGCCCTTACCTGCATCCAGCCTGAACATATACCGGTAACCGGGTGGGATAAGTTTTTGATCCATCGGCTATCGCGCATGGCTGGCGGTACAATTACAATTCCTTTCTGTAACTCATCTTTGGTAGTTTCAGGGGTAATCCTAATGGTTTTTGGAAGGTTTACACCAGCTTCTATAATCACCTCGTTAAGGTTGGCAATGCTATTATGTACATAAATAGGGGTATCACCAGCCAGGTTTTTAATTAAACGCTGTGCTTTGCCCAAACTATAGGCAATTAATACACTTGTTTTCTGTTGATTAATGTTATCATTTACCCAATTCTTAATTCCATTGAAAACAATTTCCTGTTTTTGCCATTTGTAAACTGGTAGTCCAAAAGTGCTTTCTGAAACAAAAGAATGGCATTTTACAGGTTCGAATGGCACTGTGATGCCATCATCTTCAATTTTATAATCACCAGAGATGACGCAGATTTCACCTTTATATTCCAGGCGCACCTGTGCAGAGCCAATAATGTGTCCGGCAGGAAAAAAAGAAATGTTTACACCATTACGGGTAATGCTTTCTCCATATTCCAGTGTTTCTACATTTAAATCTTCACTGATTCTGCGCTTGATGATGGGTTTTGTTAAAGTATGACAGAGGTAATATTTGTTTCCAAAGCGCACATGATCGCTATGTCCATGTGTGGTTACGGCATAATCTACAGGCCACCAGGGGTCTACATAAAAATCGCCCTGTTTACAGTAGATTCCTCTTTTGGTAAATTCTATTAATGCCATAGCTAATAAACAATAAAATTTATAATTAGTTTTAGCGTATTATCGGCTAATTACCCGATAAATTAAAATATCGGCTAAATACCCGATAAATGGAAATATCGGCTAATTAGCCGATATTATTTTTGAAATATGAATAATTAATTCGATATTGTCATATGATTTGCATTATAACAGGCGATATTATAGGCTCGAGGAAGATTAAAGATAGCTGGTTATTAAATTTAAAAACCGCCTTAAAAGTGGTTTCTGGTCGTAGCCATAAGTGGGAAATCTATCGGGGAGATAGCTTTCAGTTAGAAGTAGAGCCGGAAAATGCCATCAAAACCGCGGCCTATTTAAAAGCGTGCATTAAGGTAAATAAACCCGCAGATGTAAGAATGGGGATCGGGATTGGAGATCTAAAAAACAAACGGAAAAAGCTTTCCGAATCCAGTGGAGATGCTTTTGTGCATTCAGGGGCAGCTTTTGATAGTTTAAAACAGGGCAAGGTTAATTTAGCTGTTAAAACAAATTCTGCCGATTTTGACGAAGAAATTAACGTTTTAATCAAGTTATCTCTCATTGCAATGGATAGCTGGGGAGTGGTAGCTGCAGAAATGGTAAAACTTGCATTGGAAAATAACGACTTGTTGCAGAGCGAACTGGCAGCTATTTCTGGCCGGACACAATCATCTGTAAGTGAGGCATTAAAACGTGCACATTACACCGAAATTATGGAAATGGACAGGATTTATCGTAAAAAATTGAACCAAATGATTTTAAAATAATGGATATCTATTTAATCAAGCTTATTCTTGCCCATTTAATTGGCGATTTCTTTTTGCAGCCAAATACCTGGGTAAAAGACAAGGAAAGGAGAAAGTTAAAATCAACCAAGCTCTATTTACATGTAATGATACATGTAGCTTTAATATTTGTTGTTTTTTTAAGTTTTGATGTCTGGAAAACGGCATTAACAATAGGTGTAATCCATTTAATTATTGACGTATTAAAATCTACCTTTCAAACCAACAAAAATGCTCGGATACTGTTTTTTGCCGATCAGGTTTTGCATTTTAGCTCAATTGTAGCGGTATGGCACTTTTTCTACAAAGGAAGTTTAAATATTGGTTTTTTAAATAATCCGCATACCTGGGTATTAATTTCTGGTGCTTTGTTTTTAACTCTGCCTACATCAATTATAATGAAGGTAATCATTGCTAAATGGATTCCGGATAATCAGCCTGACAGCCCAAAATCATTAGAGAATGCGGGAAAATACATCGGGATATTGGAAAGAACATTGATTTTTCTGTTTATTCTTACCAATCATTTTGAGGCCGTTGGTTTTTTACTTGCAGCAAAATCGATATTTCGGTTCGGTGATTTAAAAGAAAAACACGATCTTAAATTAACAGAATATGTACTGATTGGAACTTTGTTAAGCTTTGGTATAGCCATTGTAACTGCCATGCTTATTCAAATGTTGATTTTTTCATAACAGCTCAACCACTTGAAAGATTCGTTATCTTTATACTGGCATAACTACATCAACCTTTAGACATTTTTTTGACCAGATAAGGAATTTAAAATAGATATTGCATAAAAAAAGCAGCCCGAAAGCTGCTTTTTAAATTTTCTATCTTGCTCCCGGAGGGCAATTTTCTTTTAGAAACTTAGTATAAGTTAAAGACAAGTGTTTACTGGTTCCTTCGCCCTCAGAAATACTGTGGGTACGATTTGGATAACTCATCAATTGAAAAACCTTTCCGTTTTTGATTAACTCATTAATCAGCATTTCGGCATTTTGGTAATGTACATTATCGTCGCCAGTTCCATGAATATATAACAAATTACCTTTTAAGTTTTTAGCATGAGTAATTGGAGAACCTTTAATATAAGCCTCTTTGTTTGGAAAAGGGGTGCCCATATACCGTTCCTGATAAACATTGTCGTAAGTTAATTGATTACCAACCGCTGCAATTGCAATACCTGTTTTATAAATCTCCGGATATTGGAACATCAGGTTCAACGTAGAAGAACCACCTCCACTCCAGCCCCAAACAGCCACGCGGTCTTTATCCATATAAGCATGGCTGGCCAATAACTTTTTAGCGGCCATCGCCTGGTCGCGGATATTAATTACACCAATGTTTTTATAAATACTTTTACGCCATGCACTTCCTTTCGGAACAGGTGCACCTCTATTATCCATTGAAATATAGATATAACCATCTTTGGCCATATCGCCATCGTATAAATGATTTATACCTGCGCCGTCAACATCCAATGCCGTTGCACCTGCAGGCTCGCCATAAACATAAAATAAAACCGGGTATTTCTTATCTGGATTAAAATTGTCAGGCTTTTTCATCCATCCGTCCATTTCAATTCCATCTTCGGTAGTTACTTTAAAAAACTCCACTTTGTTTTTCGTTGCCGGTTGTTTCGCCAGTTGCGTTGTGATGCTTCCATCCATTGTAAATGGATTTCCGGTAGTAAAGTTCATCCACTCTGTAATGGATCTAACAACCGAACTGTTGTACGAATGGCGTGCAAAAGCAGCGTTAGGTGAAATATCGTAATTGTGTGTTCCTGGCAAAACAGATGGCGTAACCTGTTCTAATTTGCCTTTGCCATCTAATTTAGTTTTAAAAAGGTATTTCTGAGTAGCATTTGTTGGTGAGGCCAGAAAATAAACCAGGTTATTTTTTACATCAATCAATTTTACGTCAATCACATCATAATTGCCCCTTGTAACCAATGTTTCTTTCTTTCCATCCAAACTAATCCTATATAGGTGGTTCCAACCATCTTTGTCGGATACAATGGTAAACTCCTTATTGTCATTTAACCATTTCCATTCATTCTGTGCATCAATCCAGGCTTTAGCTTTTTCTGTATAAACAGCCTTGGATGATCCTGTAGCTGCATTACAGATAAATACTATACTCTCATTTTGCTCACGGTTAAGTTGTTGTAAAATAATATCATTACTGTTGGGTACCCACTGCATACGTGGAATGTAGTGCTGCATATTATCGCCAGGAACATTTAGCCAGTTTGTTTTGGCTGTTGCAATATCAACTACGCCAACTTTGCAGGCAGAAGGATTTTCGCCTACTTTTGGATATTCTACAGGAATGGTAAATGGATAAATAGAATCGGTATTATTGATCATTAAGAAATTTTTGATTTTCGTTGCATCCAGCTGCCAATAGGCGATAGATCTACCATCCGGGCTCCATCTAAAGCCATCCCTGCAATCAAATTCTTCCTCATAAACCCAATCGAAAGTACCGTTAATCAATCGTTCTGTACCATCCGTAGTTAAAGCTTTGGCACCAGTACCATCAATATTTTCTACGTATAGGTTGTGCTTGCTTACATAGGCTACCTTACTGCCATCTGGCGATAATTTAGCAAACATCAAGGACGAGGCCGGCTTATCTTTTCCGATCTGTGTGATTTTGTTAGCTGTTAAATCAGCCAACCAATAATCGCCACGGGTATCATAACGCCAAACTTTTTTACTGTTGGTGTAGATTAATGCTTTTGTACCATCATCCGACAGTTGAAAGCTCCTTACCGGAATGGCATTAGCTTTTCCGGCTGGTGTTAAAAGCGCCCTGGATATAATTGTTTTTCTGTCGCTTTTAGGGAGGGTAACCGAAATAATTTCTCCATTTGCAATCTGATAGTAGGAATTACCGTCTTTTGCCCAATTGATATTTTGAGCTTTTGCATCAATTAGCGAGCAAAATGCTATACAAGCAACTGATAATCTGAATAATAATTTTTTAATCATATATAATTTTTGGACATAAAAAAAGCTTTTCAACTTTCGGGCTAATTTAAATAAAAAGCCTGCAGTTAAAAAGCTGTAAATTACCTTGAATTGGCTAATTATTCACCACCGCCTTGCATGGCTTTCAAGTCTTCCATAGTTACTACTTCGTAACCGGCAGGAACTTCAGTATTAATGACGCCTACTTTGGCTTCAGAAAGAGATTTTAAAACAAGATCTGAATTTACACCATTAATCAATGCCGAATATTTTACAGGAAGTGCACCCAAGCCTTTAAAGAGACCACCAGTTGTAATTGCAGCAATATCAACATCTTTTGTTGCCCATAATTCATGTGCTCCGCCTTTGTCATCTTTGTAAGTATATTTTTCTGCATTAAATCCAGCAATGGTCTGTTTTTCGCCAGTTGCTTTATAATCAGAATATTTCGGCATCAAAGCTTCCTGTGTTTCTGTTTCTGCTTTGCTCACCTTTACTGCAAATTGTTTTTGAGCTACCGGAACATCAATTAATAATAATCCGGTTTTATCAGCCGTATTAGAAATGATATTTACTAAGGCAGGACCATTTTCAATTTCTATTTTGGTTAAGCTTCCATTAAATTTAGTTTTAACGTCAGTTGTTGTACCATTGGCAGTTACAGCAAATACCAAAGTACCTTCAGCAATTTTCTTTTGCGCATGGGCAATTATAGCTGTGCTAACTAAGATTAAAGCTACGATGCTAGTTTTGATTGATTTGAACATGTTTTATTTTAGTTTAAGTTATTTACCAATTAATTTTTTCTTTTTTTAAAAATGAAGAAATCCCTTTTTTAAAATCCTCACTTTCTCTTACCCTCGCATTGATCTGTACTGCGGTTTCCAAACTCTTTTCTAAGTGTGGATTAACCGTTTGGGTAATCAGCTGTTTAGTAATCATTAATGAATTGCCAGAACTCTCCGTACACAAACTTAATGCAAATTCTCTTGTTTTTTGATAGATATCGGAAGAATTTGTTACAAAATTTATCAAATTATATTTCAATGCCTGCTCAGCAGAGAAAATTTTTCCGGTGAGTAAAATTTCCTTGGCGATCGACTCGCTCACTTTCTGTTTTAAAAAACATGAAACTATAGCAGGCACAAAACCAATTTTTACTTCAGTGTAACCAAAATTACTTTCAGGAGTAGCAAAAACAATATCACATATGGTTGCTAAACCACAACCACCAGCAATAGCATGCCCCTCAACCTGAGCAATAACCACTTTGGGTAGATAATAAATGGTTGTAAAGAGTTTTTTTAGATGATTGGAATCGGCTACGTTTTCTTCAAATGTATTGTGTTGTAATTGCTGAAGATAGGCTAAATCGGCACCAGCGCTAAATGTTTCACCGTTTGCGTTTAGTATAACCACTTTTACCAGATCATCTTCTGATGCCTTTATAAATGCTTCAGTTAATTCAGCAATAAGTTGAGGGTTTAGCGCATTTCTCTTTTCGGGTCTGTTGATTGTTATTGTTGCTATTCTTTCAGCAACCTGATATAAAACCAGATTTTCCATGTTATTGGCTTAGTTGCACCAAATATGCCTTATTTTTCTTTAAAATATAAACATCTTTATTATTATTCTCCATTTCTTTTTTTAGGATCTGAATTTTATAATTTTTATTCGTGGCATCTATTATTGCCATTTTATATTTTACATCTGGGTGTATTTTGGCTAAATTAAATTTTGTATTTCCACTTAACCATATGCTCGAAAAGTTAGCCTTTCCATTTACCTCTTTGTTATTCAGATTTTCATCAATCAAGAGTATTTTATATTGAAAAAAGACAATCTGGCTGTTCTTGGATATAAAGTGCCCTAAAACAGTATCTTTCTTGAAACTGATCAAACGTATTTTGTCTACTTGCAACTGAGATAATGCCGGTTCAACGGAAAAGGTATAGTTTTTATCTTCACTATTTAAATCTGAAACCAAAACAGCTTCTTTTCCATTGATAAATGCAGCCGCGTAATTTTTTCTCAGGGAAAAGAAAATGATTTTCCGCTGGTGAAAAACCTTCAGATCATCGTGCAGAATTAAAAGTTGATAACAAACAAATAGAAATAATGAAGAAAACAAAAGTGCTTTATTAAATTTGGTCAATGCATAAATAAAGATGCCTAGTGAGAAACTCAATAATATAAATTCGGACAGATTAATCCATATTGATGAAAAGCTTGCATATGGTAAATTGGCGATCCAATTTAGCACGGCGTTGGTAAAATTTATGATCCATTCGAAAACCGGAGCAAGAAACCTGAATGATGGGATTAATACGCCAATCCCCAAATACATCATTAATATTAATGGAATGGTAATGAAAAGATTAGCCAACAGAAAATAGAGCGGAAATTGATGAAAATAATAAATACTCAATGGAAACGTGACAATTTGTGCCGCTAAAGACATGGAAGTAAAACTCCATAATTTATCTACCCAAACACGCTCAGTGTAAAAAAGCTTGTATATTTTAGGCTGAAGATAAATTAATCCAAATACGGCCAGGTAAGAAAGTTGAAATCCAACATCCCAGGTTAAAAATGGATTGTAAACGAGTTGACAAAATGCTGAAAAGGCCAAAACATTATAACTGTTGGTTTTTTTAGATAAAACTTTAGCGGTTATTAAAATGCTGATCATTATCGCTGAACGGACTACAGAAGGTGATAATCCGGTGAGCAAGGCATATCCCCAGATCAGAGCGCAAATAATCAGTAATTTTATCATTCTTAATGCTCGGTTCTTATTTAAAAAGAAGAACATAAAATCTAAAACGACATAGATAATAGCTACATGCGCCCCTGATACCGACAAAGCGTGAATAGTTCCTGTTTTGGAATATGCCGATAAAGTTTCTTTACTTAAATCGGCACGGTAACCTAAAATAAGAGTAGAGGCTACAGCAAAAGCTTCGTCACTCTTAATCAAGCTTCTGTATTTTGCTACTTGCTTTTCTCTTATGTTCAGGGCCATTTTTATAATCGGATTACCTACATTGTTTTTGGTGCTCACGATATGATTCTGATCTATAAATCCCTGATGATAAATATTCTGATTGCTCAACCAGGCTTTAAAATCAAATTCTGCAGGATTATATGGAGGTTCTACTTCTGTGTATTTTACCGAGATCATCAATTCGTCGCCATACTTTAATTTAATTGGTTTTAGGCTATCTAATTTTACGTTAAGCAATATTTGGCCCGACAAGCTTATCTGCTTATCTTTTTGATATCCAGCTATTACATTTGCTTTAAATCGCAAAATATTGCCATTTTGCTGAGGTTCATTATTGACCCAAACTTTTAAATAATCGCATCTGGTTTTTGCAAAGTAATTTTGGTTTAAACTTTCGTTATTGAGCAGGCAAAACAAACTGCCAAGGTTGAAAAAAAGCATGTAAATTAAAGTGCCAACTAAGCCCTTGTGACGATATACATTGAACTTTTTATAAGTAGTATTTAAAAATAAAAGGATCAATAAAATAACGGATAGGGTGATGTTCAACCATTTAACATATGCTAATGCCGGAAAGAAATAAAAAATACAGATGCCCAAAATAAAGGGAAACAGGATTCTTACAAAAATATATTCGGTCTTGAACATGGATTAAAATTGATAGCGCACTTGAATTTTAACTTCCGATTTTTTATTACCCTTTATTTCGTCCAGATAGGTACCTACTGTTTCCACATCCTTATAAATAAACAAGCCATAGCGAAACCACACATTTAGCTTTTTGATGATGTTGTATTTCATGTTGAGGTAGGTCCTGAATCCTTTTCCGTTGTACATTCCAAAAGCAAAACTGTACAAAACATCATCTTCATATGCGTAAATTCTGCTGTTATAACTCGGCGTATTGAAATAGGCAAATCGTACATTTCCAGTAAGCTTAGCAAACATTGGCGAATAGTCTACATCCTGATAAATAAGATAGCCAAATTCCCTTTTTGCACTTCCTTTTTTATATTGAGAAACCTCCAACCGGTTTTGAAAGTGCCAATTATTATTTAGTTGCCAGTTTGTCTCTGCCCGGTAGCCTTCTCTTTTTACGTCATCTAAAAAATTAACGGGGACATCCAGATCGGTGTTCTGTTGCTTATTTTCTGATTTAAACCGAACTAAAATTTTAAAGGTTTTGCTGGGCGTATAAATGGCCTGAGCTAAAACTTCGTAACCCTTTGAAGGTTCATCAACACGGTATTTTAACCAGGGAAACCGAAATAAATCAGCGTAGAAAGAAAATGCCCAATATTTATTTGGATTAATATTTAAACCTGCGTAAAATCCCCTTTCGTTTACCGCTTCGCTCGATTCAGATACAGCCTGATTAAAGAAACTATGATAATCTTTGGCATAATTGCGATAGGTTATGGCTGCAGAGACTGATGACGATAAACTAACCAACATACCATTAATATAAGCCAAGCCGCCACCTAAACCTTTTGCTCCCTCACCATAGAGGTACATATTTTTATAGGTATAATTATAGAATAGGCCCAAATTGGCTAGCGATTTTCCTATGAAACTATACCGGTCGTAAGCCGCTGTTTGCGTAATAAAACGATTCTTAAAACTGGTATGGTAGGCAATTGCACCAATAGCAAGGTCATTGTTGGAATATTGAACGGTTGTACCAAATGCGGTCTGTGCCAAAACACTTTTATTCTTAAGTTCAGTAGGCGTTCTATGCAAGCCAGTTTGATTGATCGTAGACTGAACTAGATTTCCTTCAGCATCTAACTTTTGACTTGCATCAAGATTACGGAATGAAATAAAAGGCGTAATGTCTACATTTTTAAATAAATTAATTGTTGCGGCGGCGCCTCTAAAAAAGGAATATTCGTTGGTAGAATTGTAAGGTCTTAAACCCAAATCTTTTTTAGCTACGCTCGTTACATCAGGACCTTTACCAAAAGAAAAACCAGACCATAAGGTTAAACCCTGGCCAAATTGTTGTGTATAATCGCCAACTACCAGTTTTTTTAATTTGCCCAATTTAAATAGGGCAATATTTCCTGAATAAAAATCGAAAGGCTTGCCGATAAATTTTTCTCCCGCATCTTTATCTAACGTAAGGGCTGCTGATAAAATTGAACTGTATTGATACCGATATCGCATCTGAAATCTTTCTGGCGAACCTAAATACCTATTCCCAGGCAGATCGTTATAGCCTTTTTGTTTTTGTAAAGTTTGCGCCCAACGCGTCATCAGATCGTTTTCGCCAGCGTGTACGAGGTTCTTAAAACTGAGCTGCTGATACTCCGTGATATTGGTTAATGTTACGAATGGGAGCAGCATTTGAATCGTTTTAATATCAAAGCCAGCAATGCTTTGTAATTCCAGCACATCGGCAAGCGGACCGTTTTCCTTTATATAAGTAAAGAAATTGGCAATCTGTAGGGGAGATAAGAATACCAAAGTATTTAATTCTTCTACAGAAGTTCGATTCAGGTTAATTGGGTGTTTACGATATCTTTCCAGTACATCAACTAGCTCGGTCATATCGTAATCATCCGGCAGATTTTCAGCCATACTTTCCAAAATATCACGTATATCTGTCTCTTGCGTATTGGTTTGGGCATTTGCCACAAACCCGATCATTACAAATGCAACAGTTAGTATCTTTAATGCATAATTACCTCCAATTAATAATTTATGATAAAGATCTGTAAGCCACGAGACTATTATGTTTTGGCTACGAAAAAAGGTTTCTCCAGAAGGAATAGTTTGCCACAGCAGATTATCCGTTAATACAGGTGAAACTATACCAAAATGTTTTTTGGAAACTAAAGAGTAGGGAGTAGAGACTGGCAATAATACACACCATATTTTCATAAGCAGGGGTTAACTGGTTAATAAAAATTAGGGTGATTTTTGTATTGGTATTTCTAATATAGATAAATAATTAAAAAACTACAAAAAATGTATTTCTTTAATTATCATAAAATGTACATTTGGATTACAATATAAGGTAAATATGTGATTAGAGTTCTTCAGCAAGGTTTACTAAAAAGCCTTTCAGTTTTTCTAACGAATCAATAATCTTTTGATTCTCTCTAACACCTGTTTTATTGTTCTTTAAATAATCTTTAGCACCTTTTAAGGTAAAGCCTTTCTCATCAACCAGATTAAAAATGATTTTTAGATTTTCAATATCTTCTGGCGTAAAAAGACGGTTACCCTTCTTGTTTTTTTTGGGCTGGAGGATATCAAATTCCTTCTCATAAAAACGGATCTGCGATGCGTTAACATTAAACATTTCAGTCACCTCGCCCATGGTATAATACATTTTATTAATGTCTCTTTCTTTATACGGCATATTTTGTAGTTGATTATGAGTGTTTTATATCGTTTAATTAAAGTATTCAAATGTAGCTCGATTTTTCCTTATTAACGCAATAAAATTTTAATTTTGTTCCCTCCAATAATATTGAAATGACAGCAAAAGAGATTAGACAGGCATTCCTTAGTTTTTTTGAATCGAAACAACATCATGTTGTTCCTTCAGCACCGATTGTGGTTAAAAACGACCCAACTTTAATGTTTACCAATGCGGGTATGAACCAATTTAAAGATCTGTTTTTAGGGGAGGCCGCCATAAAATATTCTCGTGTTGCAGATACGCAACGCTGTTTACGTGTTTCGGGTAAGCATAACGACTTGGAAGAGGTGGGGATTGATACTTATCACCATACCATGTTCGAAATGTTGGGGAACTGGAGTTTCGGCGATTATTTCAAAAAAGAGGCCATTGCCTGGAGTTGGGAATTATTGACTGAAGTTTACAAAATCCCGAAAGATAAATTATATGTTACCTATTTCGAAGGCGATGAGAAAGAAGGTTTGGAAAAAGACCAGGAAGCTTACGATCTCTGGAAACAATATGTGGATGAAAGCCATATTTTACCTGGAAACAAAAAGGACAATTTTTGGGAAATGGGCGATACCGGACCATGCGGGCCATGTTCAGAAATCCATGTGGATTGCCGTACCGATGAAGAAAAAGCTTTAGTTGATGGTGCTACCCTGGTAAATGCAGATCATCCCCAGGTAATTGAAATCTGGAATAATGTATTTATGCAGTTTAACCGTTTAAAAAATGGTTCATTGCAAAGCTTACCCGCTAAACACGTTGATACCGGAATGGGTTTTGAACGTTTGGTACGTGTTTTACAGGAAAAAACCTCTAACTACGATACCGATGTTTTTCAGCCATTGATTCAGTTTATCTCTGAAAAAGCTGGAATTAAATACGGTGCTGACGAGAAAACGGATATTGCCATGCGTGTAATGGCCGATCACATCCGTGCTATTTCCTTTGTAATTGCCGATGGTCAGTTACCTTCCAATAATAAAGCAGGTTATGTCATCCGCAGGATTCTACGCCGGGCTGTACGTTATGCTTATACATTTTTAAACTTTAAAGAGCCTTTCTTAAATCAATTGGTTCCTTTATTGGCAGAGCAATTTAAAGGGGTGTTTGATGAATTGATTTCGCAACAGGATTTTGTACAAAAAGTGGTGTTGGAAGAAGAAGTTTCATTTTTGAGAACTTTATCTACTGGAATTCAGCGTTTCGAAAAATACCAAGCTGCTAATCATGTGGTTGAAGGAGGTTTTGCATTTGAATTGTCAGATACTTTTGGTTTCCCGATCGATTTAACAGAATTGATGGCTAGAGAAAAAGGCTGGAACGTTGATCTGGCTGGCTACGAACAGGCGTTGAAAAAACAAAAAGACGATAGCCGTGCCGCTACCGCAATTGATACAGGCGATTGGATTACCGTAAATACAGACGATCAGAGCGAATTTGTTGGTTATGATGACCTTGAAATCGAAACCGAGATTTTAAAATACCGTAAAGTAAAAGCTAAAGGGAAAGAACAATATCAGATCGTTTTGCGCCAAACACCTTTTTATGCAGAGAGCGGTGGTCAGGTTGGAGATACTGGCCGTTTAGAAGATCATAGCCGCCAGTTTTGGGTAGATATTACCGATACCAAAAAAGAAAATGGGCTAACCGTTCATTTTACCGATATATTACCCGATAATCTGGAAGGCAAATTCTGGGCAGTTGTAGATGAAGATAAACGTGTTTTAACGGAAGATAACCACTCTGCCACACACTTATTGCATGCAGCGCTTAAACAGGTTTTAGGGAAACATGTTAACCAGAAAGGTTCGTTAGTTAATGCAGATTACCTGCGTTTTGATTTTTCTCACTTCGCTAAAGTAACTGAAGAAGAATTGGCTCAGATTGAGGTGATTGTGAACCAGAAAATCCGCCAAAACATTAAATTGAAGGAACAACGTAATGTTCCTTACCAAGATGCCATTGAAAGTGGTGTAACAGCTTTATTTGGTGAAAAATATGGTGATTTTGTCCGTATGATTACTTTTGATGATCATTTTTCGAAAGAGCTTTGCGGGGGTACACATGTAAAGGCTACGGGGCAGATCGGTTCATTCAAAATTGTTTCTGAAAGCGCAGTTGCAGCCGGTGTGCGTCGTATAGAAGCCATTACCGCCGATAAAGCAGAGCAGTTTTTTCTAGATCAAAGAAAAGAATTGGGGCACTTAAAAGCGCTATTAAACGGAAGCAAAGATTTATCCGCTTCTGTACAGGCTTTATTGGATGAAAATGCAAAACTGAAAAAGGAGATCGAAAAATCAACGCTAGAGCGCGTAAATACTTTAAAACATGAAATTGTACATCATGTAAGAGGTATAAATGGTGTTAACCTGATTGCTAAACACATCGATCTGCAAAGTGCCGAAGCCATTAAAAACCTGGCCTTTTCTTTGAAAGATATGGTTGATAATCTGTTTCTGATTTTCACAACAGAAATTGATGGTAAACCAGGAATAACAGTAATGCTTGCTGATCACCTGGTGACGAAAGGATTAAATGCTTCAAATATTGTTCGCGAATTGGGTAAAGAGATCCAGGGCGGTGGCGGTGGACAGCCATTTTATGCCACGGCGGGCGGTAAAAACCCGGCCGGACTAAAAGTAGTTTTAGAAAAAGCAGAAAGCTTTATACCACAGCACTAACAAATAAAATATGTCTTGCGTTGAATTAGCAGGTTCGTATTATTAAAACAAAAAAGAGGCTTTAAGCCTCTTTTTTGTTAATGTCTACCATGACCATGTTTTTCTCGGTGTCCCCTGGAGAATAAACCTGGATTTACCCTTCCTCCATGAGGACCGCGATCTATATGGTGAGGCTTGAAATGATTTTCAGGCCCGCGGTATCTGATCCTGCCACCACCGTAAGATGAACGGTAATAATTGTTACGGCTAACATAGGTTACCCTGTGCGTGTGATAATTTCGGTAAGGACTATTTCCGTACATTACAATTTTTCTTCCATGACGTAAATCGTAACCGCTATACCTTGCCGGTAAATATCTCGATCTTGTCCAACGGTTCCCATTTAAATAAACAAATTGCCTTTGAGGAACATAATAATAAGATTGTACTTCTGGAAGATAGTAATAATTAACGTTTTGATAACCTGCAGGAACCCATGCTGGTTGGTTACCAATATTTACGTTAATGTTTACCTGAGCGTTAGATTGATTAGATGTTAAAGCCACGATGCCTAAAATCGCGGAGATGATGAATAACTTTTTCATAATAATCTATTTATTTGTGTGTAGATCAAACAATTCAAACGCTGTGCCAAAACATCTATTGTAACAGACATATAAAAAAGGAGCCTCTTTTGAAACTCCTTTAACCACAGCTAAATATTAATATTAATGGCGTTCGTTATCACGGCCTTTTCTGTTATCTCTTTCCGGACGGTTATCGTGACCATTGTTAAATTGAGGGCGGCCATTATTTTGAGCAGGTCTTACTACGTGTTTTTGCACTATATGGGTAGGGCGCTTATTGATGATAGTAACGTTTCTTACAGGCCTTTGGTTATAATTAGGATGTCCTTTTACCACATAGTACTTAGTATCTCTACTATCTCTAATAATGGTTTGACGGCCAACATAATTTTTATATTTACTATATCTGGTTACGTATATATTATTTCTCAAATAAGGTTTAGGTTCGTTGATTACCACTTTATAAGCACGGTATAAATCAAAGTTCCCATATTGGGCAGGTAAACTGTTTGTCCAGATCCAACGTCCTCCATTCGAATAAATGTATTGGCCTGAAGGAACATAATAATAAGCATCTATATCAGGGAAATAATAATAGTCTACGTGGTCGTAGCCTGTTGGTCCCCAAACAGGCTGCGAACCAATATTGATATTTAAGCTAACCTGTGCTTTTACATTGTTTATACCGAATAATGAAACCATCAGTATTGCGGCAATTAAAACTAACTTTTTCATAATTTTTTAATTAAAAGGTTTCTTTTGTGTTGGTTAGATAGACTACGATACTTGGTTGCAGTTTAATTACGGGATCCCCTTTAACATTTTTTAACTATTAATATACTCAACTGAGTAATTTTACTCAATCTATTGAGTAAATTGTCTAAATGCTTGTAACTTTCTTATATTTAGTATTTTATGTAATAATTTTTAATTAATTTGATGATATCTCCTTATAAATCTTATTATCAGAATTAAAAATAATTAAAATTTTCAGTTACTTAATGCATGGCACATCGGGTATGGATACTATCAGGAAAATGTATAAACCCGATAAAATGCTTTTGGTTGGTGGTGGCGGATTGCCCTGGCAGGAATTTTTAAAAATTCTCCATCGAGCCTTTTTTAACGAAAGACTAAATAATAACTATATTTGACACATTAATATTTAACCATAGATTGAATCCTTATTAAGCTATAAAACCTTGGTTAATAAAACTTATAACAATAGGAAGCCTTAAATGCCTTTACAAGAAACAAGCCCCCAAACTGATTTCGAACTCGTTTCTGGATTAGAAATCCACGTTCAGTTAAATACAAATACGAAAATATTTTCTGCTGATAGTGCATCATTTGGGGCTTTACCTAATCAAAATATATCTACTGTTTCGTTGGCACTGCCTGGGGCTTTACCCAAGTTAAACAAAGAAGTAGTGGCAAAAGCTATCCGTATCGGTTTAGCTTTAAATTGTACCATTAACCAGATCAATCATTTCGACCGGAAAAATTATTTCTACGCAGACTTGCCAAAAGGCTACCAGATTACCCAGGATAATCAACCCATCTGTGTAAATGGTTTTTTAGAACTTGAATTGGCAGATGGCACGAAGAAGAAGGTTGGAATTAATCGCATTCACCTGGAAGAAGATGCCGGAAAAAGCATTCATGATCAGGATGATAATTATTCTTTGGTTGATTTGAACCGTGCAGGTGTACCGCTAATTGAGATTGTTACCGAGCCTGATATCCGTAGTTCGGAAGAAGCTTCTGTTTTATTAAGTGAAATCAGGAAACTGGTAAGGCATTTAAATGTCAGTGACGGCAATATGGAAGAAGGCAGTTTACGTTGTGATGCCAATATTTCTATACGTAAGAAAGGCACTGCTGAATTTGGTACCCGCTGTGAAGTGAAAAACCTAAACTCGATGCGTAACGTGCGTAGGGCAATGGATTTCGAATTTGGCCGCCAGATTGAAGTGATTAGTAATGGCGGAAAAATCATCCAGAGCACTTTAAACTTTGATGCTGATAAAGGAACCACTTCTCCAATGCGTACTAAGGAAGAGGCTAATGATTACCGTTATTTTTCGGATCCAGACCTCCAACCCATTCATATTTCTAACGATTGGTTAGCAGAAATTAAATCTTTAATGCCGGCCTTACCAAATGAAATTACGCAGCAAATGGTTGCTGATTATGGAATCAGTAAAGCTGATGCAGCACTTTTTGCTGAAGATTTAGGCTTGTTAAACTATTTTAATACGGCCCGGTCAACTGTTAACAATAAAAAAAGCTTAATTAATTGGTTAATCGGCCCGATCAGAGCTGTTTTAAATGAAAAAGGAATTACGATATCCGATTTTAAAGTTAACCCAGCACAATTGGCAGAAGCTGTTAACCTGGTTGATGATAAAAAAATTACGCAGCAAATAGCGATACAGCAATTATTACCCGCTGTTGAATTGGCAAATGATGCTAAAGTTATCGATTTGGCACAATCACTAAACTTATTGATTTCTGAAAACGGAGATGAATTAAGTAGTTTTATTGATGAAGTGTTAAATAAATATCCACAACAGGTTGAAGCGTACAAGAAAGGCAAAAAGGGCGTTTTAGGTTTGTTTGTTGGCGATGTAATGAAACTGGCCAAAGGAAAAGCCGATGCTAAAAAATTAAATGAATTAATACTTGAAAAACTGAAATAATGAGATTAAAACAATTGAGCCTGATCATGCTGATCGCGATTGCTTTCACTGCATGCAAATCTAAAGATAGCTTTACTATTGATGGAACTTTTCTAAATCCAGGTAAGGAGAAGAAAGTGTTTTTGTACGGCATGCAAAATAGCAATATGGTTGCAATCGATTCAACCAATTTATCCGAAAAAGGCGAATTTAAATTCATTCGTAAAACGCCGTCTGTTGATTTCTTTAGGGTATCAGTAGGTAATCATGAGTTTATGTTAATTGCAAAAAATGGCGATGAAATTAAATTAGAAGCTGATTTGGCCGATAAAAATATGGCTTATAAGATTTCAGGGGCAAATGAAGTCGAAAAATTATCCGAACTAAATGCCATTAGAAACAATTTCGCCAAACAGGTAGAAAAATTACAGGCAGATTTTGAAGCAAAAGTGGCTACACAACCTCAAAACAGGGCAGCTGTGTTAGAATCAATGAAACCTCAGTACGAATCATATATCAATCAATTAAATACACAGATTATAAAATTTGCGAAAGATAATAAAGGTACGCTAGCCAGTTTCTATGCTATGAATACTTTAAGTCCGCAAGAATTTGAAGCTGAATTGGTGCAATTTGCCGAAGAGGTTAAACAAGAAATTAAAGGTAATGCCACAGTTGATGCCTTTGTAAAACAAATGGCACTTTTAAAAGCGGTTCAGGTTGGGCAGATTGCTCCGGCATTTACCATTAATACAGCAGATAACAAGGCCGTAAGTTTATCAGATTATAAAGGGAAATACGTATTGATTGACTTTTGGGCATCATGGTGCCAGCCTTGCCGCCAGGAAAACCCTAATGTGGTTAAGGTATATAATAAGTATAAAAATAAGAACTTTGATATCATTGGTATTTCACTAGATACGGATAAGGCTGCATGGTTAGGTGCGGTGAAAGCAGATGGTTTAGCATGGACGCATGTTTCGGAATTAAAGGATTTTAATGGCGAAACGGTAAAAAAATACCAGGTACAAGCTATACCAACTTCATATCTGGTTGATCCTGCCGGAAAAATAGTGGCTAAAAACCTACGTGGTGATGAGCTAGATGCATTTTTAGCCAAAACGTTACGTTAAAACTAATTCCATGTTAAACTAATTTGAGTAATTAACAATTTCTTAACTTAGGCTTAACTAAATATTGCATCATAGACACTACTTTCGTAACAAATATTTAACTATGAACAACGCAGGTCAGAAAATATTAATTGTTGATGATGAACCAGATATTCTGGAGCTAATTGAATATAATCTTAAAAAAGAAGGTTATCAGGTTTTTACAGCTACCAATGGCCAGGAAGGAATTACTGTTGCGAAAAAGGTACATCCGGATTTGATTATTTTGGATATTATGATGCCTAAAATGGATGGAATTGAGGCTTGTCGTTTAATGCGCGCAATACCTGAATTTAAGAATACATTTATGGTTTTCTTAACCGCCAGAAGTGAAGAGTATTCAGAAATTGCAGGTTTTAATGTAGGTGCTGATGATTATATCGCAAAACCGATTAAACCACGTGCTTTAGTTAGCCGTATTAATGCGATTTTAAGAAGAAATACTGGTACGGAAGAAGTATCTGAAAACAAATTGGAAATTGGCGATTTAGTAATCGACCGTGAAGCTTATTTGGTTTTTCAAGGAGGGAACAAAGTGGTATTGGCTAAAAAAGAGTTTGAACTATTATACTTACTGGCATCAAAACCTGGAAAAGTGTACACCCGCGAATCGATCCTGAAAAATATCTGGGAAGATTCTGTCGTGGTAACCAACAGGACGATTGATGTACATATCCGTAAATTGAGAGAAAAGTTGGGCGAAACTTATGTTTCAACTGTAAAAGGGGTAGGTTATAAGTTTGAGCTTTCTTAAGTTATAAAATCTAAAGGTATTAAGCCGTTCTGATCAACATCAGGGCGGCTTTTTTGTTTTTTATAGACTGCTGTAGAAAAATTTGGTGTTCAGATTTATCTATTTCGCTGCGCTGCAGTTGAAAGGACCATAAACCGTGCTGGTAAGATGAATAAATTAAGGGTAACGTCAATTGTAAGAAAAAATAAAATCGTACTTTTGTGCTTCATTAATTACTACACAGTTTGAAGTTTCCAAATTTTAAAGACCTTATTCTTTTCGAAGACAACGATTTTATTGTGATCAATAAACCTCCGTTTTTAGCCTCACTTGATGAACGTGGGGGATCAGGAGAGACCAATGTGTTGCGTTTAGCTAAACAATATAGCGATGATGCACAGGTTTGTCACCGATTGGATAAAGAAACTTCTGGCGCTTTAATTATTGCTAAAAATCCGGAAGGTTATCGCCATGCCTCTATGCAATTCGAGAGAAGAAAGGTAAATAAAACCTATCATGCGGTGGTAGATGGGCACGTTATTTTTGATCAGTTAACGGTTGATCTCCCGATTTTGAACGATGGCAATAAAAATGTAACCATTGATAGGGCAGAAGGTAAAAGAGCAGAAACTATTTTCGACTCGTTAAAATACTATAAACACTATACTTTGGTAGAATGTAAGCCCATTACAGGACGTATGCACCAAATCCGCATTCACCTGGCCACACAAAGAGCAGCCATTGTAGGTGATGATATGTATAAAGGGAAACCGGTTTTTCTTTCTTCAATTAAGAGAGGTTATAAATTAACCAAAGGCGAAGAGGAGCAACCTATTATGAAACGTTTCGCATTACATGCCAGACATTTGGTTTTTAAAGGATTAGATGATCAAGATATTGTGATTGATGCTCCGTATCCAAAAGATTTTGCAACCTTAATTAAACTATTGGATAAATTTGATGCATAAAAGAGGTCTTTAAATTGGCTTCTGTTTTTGTTTTTCTTACTTTTGTGCATCCTCCCTCTATTTAAAAAGCAATAGAATGTACATCAGATTTGTAAATTACCTTGATAAGATTAACCAATACCGGAAATCTAAAATATCAAACCGTAATTTCTTAGTTATCCTTGCCGTAATTGTTGGGATTTTAGCCGGATTGGCTGCAGCTGTTCTAAAAAGTTTAACCCACCATATCGAAGAATTTCTTCAATCAGACTGGCACTGGAAATATAAATACTACCTGTACTTTATATTTCCGATGATCGGTATTTTGTTAACGGTTTTGTATATTAAATACTTTATCCGTAAAACAAAATTCGAAACGGGTTTAACCCCTTTGCTTTATGCCATTTCAAAAAAATCGAGTAAGGTAGAAGCACATAATATTTACTCGCAGATTATTACTGCAGCGGTTACAGTTGGTTTTGGCGGTTCAACAGGTTTGGAAGCACCTATTGTAACCAGTGGATCGGCAATAGGCTCAAATCTTGGTCGTTTACTGGGCTTATCTTATCGCGAAATTACCATGTTGGTAGCTTGTGGTGCAGCAGCAGGTATTGCAGGGGCTTTTAATAGTCCTGTGGCTGGGATTGTTTTTGCGATCGAAATTTTATTGCCAGAGTTTACCATCCCTGCATTTATCCCACTTTTATTATCCGCGGCGACTGCGGCCGTGGTGGCCAGATTATTTTATACGCAACAACTTTTCTTTCTGGTTACAGAAGGATGGAAGGTTAATGCTTTATTCTACTATGTAATATTAGCCTGCTTTATTGGTTTGTTTTCTATTTATTTTACAAAAGCGAACTATGCCGTAAAGGGACTATTCTATAAAATAAAACATCCTTACACCAAGGTTATCGTAGGCGGTTTAATGTTGGGTGCTCTGGTGTTTCTATTTCCAACTTTATATGGCGAGGGGTATATTACCATAAAAGGTTTGTTAAAAGGTGATTATCAGACGGTTATTAACAATAGTATCTTCGCTGATTATAGTTCAATTTCGGCTGTGGTTGTACTTTTTACCGTCGTAACCATTTTTATGAAATCCATCGCCACCCTGGTTACGTTAGGCGCTGGTGGTAACGGTGGTACATTTGCGCCCAGTTTAATTATGGGCGGTTTAATTGGGTTTATCTTTGCTTATACAGTAAACCTATCCGGGATAGCACAGTTAAACGTATCAAACTTTATTGTAGCTGGTATGGCCGCGGCATTAGGTTCGATTATGCATGCCCCTTTAACAGGCATTTTTTTGATTGCCGAAATTACGGGTGGATATATTTTAATGGTACCATTGATGATTACAACAGCTATTTCTTACGCCATTAACCGCAGTTCGCAAAAACATTCAATTTACACCAAGGCACTTGCAGATAAGGGCGAGCTATTGTCGCATGAAGATAAGGATACTACCGTTTTGAACCAGATGAAGCTAAAATATCTGATCGAAAAAAGCTATCCGCAGTTGCAGATGAATGATTTAATTTCGTTGAAAATGAATGAAATTATGCAGTCGCACAAGAATGTAATTGCTGTTACTGATGGAATTGGAGATTTTAAAGGTATAATTTACATCGAAGAGCTATTTAATGAAATGGTTAATCATCCTGATAAGGAAAATTTGAAAGCATCTTACCTGGTACAAACAGCACCAAATGTTATCACTGAAAATGATGATCTGAAATCAGTATTAGAAAAAATGGAGCAGGATAATGTTTGGATTTTGCCTGTGCTAACCACAAAGAATCAATATTTAGGTTTTGTTTCTAAAACAGCAATCTTTAATAAATACAGGGCTTTGCTGATGAGGCAGAATGATTATATGGGTTGAGGGAGGTTTTAATATTCAAAAGTTGAAATGTTGTAAAGTTCAGTTCTAAAGAAGATTTTAACGTTTCAAAATTCCAGGTTAGCTTTGTAATTTGGCATTTTGCTCTTTTAACATTCAACTTCAAACCTTTCAATTTAAAAAAAGGTTGGAATATTGTCAGGAGAACATTCCAACCTTCAAACTTTTCAACTTTTCTTATTCTGCTCTCTTCAAGCCAAATTTCTCTATTTTACTATATAAGTGACTTCTTTGAATATCAATTTCATCAGCTGTTTTTGATACGTTCCAGTTGTTTTTTTCCAGCTTAAATTTGATAAATTCGCGTTCTGCATAATCTTTGTAATCCTGGAAATTATTGAACGAATCAAAAGAAGAAGCGAGGCTGGCGCCTCCTCCTGCATTAGCAATCTGTGTACTAGTTGAAGCACCAATGTTTGTACCACCTCCCGGATTAGCAAAGGCACGTACATCGTTTTCGGTAATTACCTTATCGCTTAAAATAATCAAACGCTCAATCATATTGTGCAGCTCTCGCACATTACCTGTCCATGGTAAAGCTTGTAATGCCAACATACCGCCTTCATTTATTTTTTTAACAGGCATTCCATAATCGCTGCAGATACTTTCTAAAAAGTTCTGGGCAATAACAGGGATATCATCAGTACGTTCAGTTAGATGCGGAACATGGATATTGATTACGTTTAATCGGTGGTACAAGTCCATACGGAAATTACCATCTTCAATTTCTTTCAATAAATCTTTATTGGTTGCGGCTAAAACGCGAACATTTACATCAATTTCCTTTTCGCCACCCACACGAGAAATCTTATGCTCTTGTAAAGCTCGTAAAACTTTTGCCTGGGCAGAGAGGCTCATATCTCCAATCTCATCTAAAAATAAAGTTCCACCGTTAGCCAGCTCAAATTTACCTATACGCTGCTTAACTGCAGAAGTAAAAGAGCCTTTCTCGTGTCCGAACAACTCACTTTCAATGAGTTCTGATGGGATAGCCGCACAGTTTACCTCAATTAAAGGGCTATCGGCACGGTTAGATTTTTCGTGTAACCAACGGGCTACCAGCTCTTTACCACTACCATTTGCACCAGTAATCAATACACGGGCCTCGGTAGGTGCAACACGCTCAATGGTCTCCTTAATTTTGGAAATGCTTTCCGATTCGCCTAAAATCTCGCGGGTTTTACTGGCTTTACGTTTTAAAACTTTAGTTTCGGTAACTAAAGTTCCACGGTCTAAACCATTACGTACGGTAATTAATAAGCGATTCAAATCAGGTGGTTTCGAAATAAAATCGAATGCTCCTTTTTTGCTGGCTTCAATGGCAGTTTCAACTGTGCCATGACCGGATATCATAATGAATGGCAAATCGGGTTTAATGATCTGTGCCTGCTCCAGCACTTCCATACCGTCCATTTTATTCATCTTGATATCGCAAAGAACCAAATCGAAATTGCCTTTTTTGATCATTTCGAGGCCGTCGATACCATTATCTATATCTTCAACATCATAATTTTCATATTCCAGAATTTCGCGTAAGGTACTCCTTATCGCACGTTCGTCATCAATTATTAATAATTTAGCCATTAGAGATGTATTCTTTAATTTTGAAATGCGAATATATTATTTTTTAATTAATGTATAGTTTTTTATACAATATTACGCTATAAACCTGAAAAGGGCTGAAAGGTTTTGATCTCAGTGGGAATAATCGAGTCTAAATTTGCTCAGATCTGGTTGGTGTATTTTTTTGCGGTTTAATTCCACTTCATAAATGCTTTTGCTCAGGTTTTTCATAAAGGGGAAACAAACGGTATCGTATTCATATTTGTTATCGTTAAATATGCCATCTTCATTGCTTTGTACTAGAGCGGTTAAGAAATACTCAATTCCATTCTTGAAATCAACGAAATAAAAATTATCAGTACTGTAACCATAGCTATCACCTTATGTTGTTAAAATCACCATTTTCCATCGTCCATTTTACATGTTGGTTAATTTTGTTACTTTTGCAGCGCTTTTGGTTTCCGGTTTTACACCCGGAATTAAAAGGGAATACAGTGTAAATCTGTAACTGTCCCGCAGCTGTAAGCTCCTTAACGGATTTCCAATCAATTTGCCACTGTTCCGACACGTCGGGATGGGAAGGCCGGAAAACCGGGAGTAAGTCAGAAGACCTGCCTAAGCATTATATTTCATAGCTTTCGTGGATTGAAGCTAGGGGTGAGGTACTTGCGTTTTTCGTATTTTCATTTCTTTTCTATCTGTTGGCTGTGGGTTAAACTCACAATCAAATGATTAAAATTACAGGTGTTTTATTAAACATCAGGTTTTATTTTGCTTTTGTATCCATATTGGGTATTGGTGTTTTTTTGCCCAATATTTCTGTTGCACAGATAGATACTGCAAAGGCTAATCAACTTCAGGAAGTTAAAATAACTGAATATAAAAATTCAAGGGTTAACTTATCGCCGACTCCGGTTCAAATCCTCATCGGATCGGAATTAAAACGCTTGAACAGCCTGTCGGTTGCAGATGCCATACGTTATTTTGCGGGCGTACAATTAAAAGATTACGGAGGTATTGGTGGTTTAAAAACCATTAATGTAAGGAGCATGGGCAGTAACCATACTGCTGTATTTTACGATGGTGTTCAATTGGGTAATGCCCAAAATGGCCAGGTAGATTTAGGCAAATTTTCGTTAGATAATCTGGAAGAAATTGCCGTTTACGTTGGTCAGAAGCCCGAGTTACTAATGCCGGCCAGAGGTTTTGCGGCAGCAAGCGCACTTTACCTCAAAACTGCGCAACCTATTTTTAGTTCCGGGAAAAAGTATGGTTTTGGCGCTAGTTTTAAAACTGGTTCGTTCGGATTAATTAATCCCAATCTCAGTTATAAACAAAAAATCAGCAATAAAATTTCCTTCCTTGTAGATGTCAGCTATTTAGAATCAAATGGGAAATATAGGTTCAGGTATAGGGAACTGGCTTACGACACGACCATTATCAGGAACAATAGCGATGTTAAATCGGCAAGGGTAGAAGCTACTTTGTTTGGATTATTACCCGACAGCAGTAAATGGAACATTAAATTATATAACTACAATTCGGCCCGTGGATTGCCCGGGGCTATTGTTTCGAACAGGTTTACCTTTACGCAACGCCAATGGGATAATAATAGTTTTGTTCAGGCTTCATACCAAAATAAAAAAAGTGCACGCTACAATTTTATGTTCAATACGAAGTATGCGTACGGTTTTATGCGTTACCTCGATCCGGAATTTAAAATACAAAATGGCTTTTTGGACAATCGCTATACCGAAACCGAATGGTACATTTCTGCAGTCAATCTGTATAAAATATCGAATATCTGGGAGCTTTCCCTCGCCACAGACTACAGTTTACAAAGACTGAATGCCAATTTATACGATTTTGCTTACCCAAGCCGCAATACTGGTTTAGTGGCGTTTGCCAGTGCCTTAAACTTAAACAGATTAATCATACAAGGCAATATTTTAGCAACCCTGATTGCGGAGCAGGTTAAAAACGGTGATCAATCTGCCAACAGGCAAGAATATACACCGAGTTTAATGGCCTCTTGGCAACCGCTCCAAACCAAAGATTTCCGCATTCGCAGTTTTTACAAATCTATTTTCCGGATGCCAACCTTTAACGATCTCTATTATACATTTATTGGCAATACCAAACTTAAACCCGAATATACCAATCAGTACGACTTAGGCTTTACTTACGGACATACATCAAATGGTAAGCATTTGGCTTATTTATCTATTCAAGCTGATGCCTATTATAATCTGGTAAAAGATAAGATTGTAGCCATTCCGGGTAATAATTTAGGCCGGTGGACAATGGTTAACCTCGATCGCGTGCAGATTAAAGGTTTCGAAACCAATATTCAGACTGTTTGGGATTTGGCTGCCCAGCTAAAGTTGAAAGCAAATGCCAACTATACTTACGAACAGGCAATAGATATTAGTGCAACTGCTTTTCGGTACGGGGATCAGATCCCTTACATCCCTGTTCACAGTGGATCTGCAAGGTTTGGCATTGATTATAAAAACTTGGTATTTAATTATAGCTACATCTACACCGGCGAAAGGTATAGCCAAAAAGCTAATATCGCGGCTAACTATGTTAAACCCTGGTATACGCACGATTTAGCCGTTGGTGTAAATTTCGTTTGCCAACAAACAAGGTTCTTTTTCAATGCTGAAATCAATAATGTTTTTAACCAGTATTACGATGTGGTACTGAATTATCCGATGCCGGGTCGAAACTACCGTTTTACTTTATCCACTAATTTTTAAACCAATTTAATATCAAAATATGAAACACCAATTACAACATTTTTTTAAACTCACAGGATTTTTGCTTTTAACTGCCCTTGCATTTGCCTGTAGAAAGGATACTCCGGTAGGTGAAGATTCGGAACAAGGAGCCAAAACTCCATCGTTAACAGTAAAAGGCTTATATGTTTTAAATGAAGCAAACTGGGGTTCTAACAAATCATCGTTGGATTATTATAGCTATGATGATGGTAAATATACCAGGAATATATTTGGTGCTGCTAACCCGACTGTTACTTTAGGGCTTGGTGATGTAGGTAACGATATTAAAATTTATGGTGCCAAAATGTACGTGGTGGTAAATGGAAGCAATAAGGTTGAAATCTTAAACGCCAGCAATGCCAGGCAGGTAGCCAAATTGGATATCAATAATCCACGATATGTAACCTTCTATAAGAACTTTGCTTACATCACCTCTTACGATGGCTACGTAGCCATGGTTGATACTACCGCTTTAAGCACCATTAAAACTAAAATAATGGTGGGTAACCAACCTGAAGAAATGGCGGTTGTAGGCAATAAACTGTATGTGGCCAACTCAGGCGGTTATAACTATCCAAATTACGACAGAACAGTATCGGTAATTGATTTAACTACCAATACTGAAATAAAAAAGATTGATGTAGCCATTAACTTGCACCACTTAAAAGCCGATAAATACGGCGATGTATATGTAACCTCAAGAGGTGATTATGCAGCGATAGCTTCTTCTCTTTATGTAATCGATACTAAGACTGATGCCGTTAAAAAGAACTTCAATATCCCGGTTAGCGATTTTTGGATTAATGAAGATGATGCCTACCTGTTTTCTTACAGCTACAGTACTTCAAAGTCAACCTACCTAAAACTTAATGTAAAAGATGAAACGGTTGCGAGCAACAATTTTATAACCGATGGTACAGAGGCTTTGATTACGCTTCCGTACGGTATTGCTGTAGATCCTACATCGGGAGATGTTTTTGTGACCGATGCCAGAGATTATGTTACACCGGGCACCATTTACTGTTTTGATAAAGCAGGGAAAAGGAAGTTTACGTTCACCACTGGTGATATTCCGGCACACATTACATTCTTATTTAAATAACATACCAACACACACAAAATGAAAAAATCAATAAGCTATGCCTTGCTTTTCTGCCTATTCCTATTTAGTTGCAAAAAAGATAAACAAATGGCTCCTGATGTAAATTTACTGATTAAGGCAGATGCTTTACAAACTAAAGTAGCCGTAGCAACTACTTTTAGTGCGGGTACAAATAACGGACAAGCTTTTCAACACGAATGGAAATTAGATGGTAAAGTAGTAAGCACAGTATACAACTTTAACTTTGCGGCCGCAAAAGCTGGTACCTATATTTTGGCATATAAAGGTTATAATGAAGCTGGCGAATTTACACATACCTATACTATTACTGTCCCGGTTCCGGTGGTCGAGATTACCTCAAATAGCAGCAAATTTATCAGCCGGATCCTGGATTATCTACCTGCACCAGGGCAGTTTGTGAACGAAACATTGGGTAAACCAGAACAAGCACAGAAATTAATTGGAAGTACCACGAACCTGATCTCTTTAGGTGGTTTTGGTGGCTACATCATTTTTGGCTTTGATCATTCCGTCGTAAATAACACGGGTAACGATCTGGCCATCTATGGTAATCCGTCAGGTGCACCTTATCATTTTTCAGAGCCCGGCATTGTAATGGTTAGTCAGGATAGCAATGGTAATGGCCTTGCAGATGATGAATGGTATGAGCTGGCTGGAAGTGAATATGCCAAAACCAGCACCATTAAAAATTACGAGATTACCTATACCAACCCTAAAGCATTTGCCAATGTAAGCTGGAAAGATAACCAGGGAAACATTGGCGAAGTAAAGGTTAACAATTTTCATAAACACAATTTTTATCCTGAGTTTGCTGCAAATCAGGAAAATATAACTTTTAAGGGAACTTTGCTACCGCCATCAACAGGTAAAGTAGGTAGCATTATAATCAGTTCTCCTTTTGACTGGGGTTATACCGATAGCTATTCTACTGGCGATGATTACAAAACCAACTTATATAACAGCTTCGACTTATCTTGGGCGGTTGATAAAAATGGAAATAAAGTGGATCTGAAAACAATTGATTTCGTGAAAATTTACACCGGACAAAATGCCGATGCAGGTAGTTTAGGTGAAATTTCTACCGAAGTTAAAGGTGCGGTTGATTTAGGGATCAAATAAAATTACTATCTACCTATAAATAACATCTCAATATGAAGGTCTGCCTGGTGCAGGCCTTTTTCATTTATGGTTTTTAACAGGCTTTGAAAAACTAAATTCAACAACTTTCATATTTTATTTTTGTTGTACTCTTTTTACTACCTTTGCAGCGCTTTTGGTTTCCGGTTTTACACCCGGAATTAAAAGGGAATACAGTGTAAATCTGTAACTGTCCCGCAGCTGTAAGCTCTATAATGTTTTTTCAATCTATAAGTCACTGCTTAATTAACTACTGGGCGGGAAGACAGAAACAACAGGAGTAAGTCAGAAGACCTGCCTTTAGCGTTTAATTTCATAGCTTTCGGGGATTGAAGCTAGGATTGAGATATTAACGTCGTTCGTATTTTCATTTCCTTTTCTCATCTGTTGGCTGTGGGCAAAACTCACAATCAAATGAACAAAAAAAGTATGCTAACTGTAGCAGGGCTGGGGCTCGCACAGTTAATGATTAGCCAGGTGGCTAATGCGCAAACTCAAGACAGTTTGCAGCTCAAAGATGTTGTCATTTCTGCAACCAAAAATGACCAGAAACAATCGCAGACCGGAAAAGTGGTTACCATTATCAGTCGCGAAGTATTGGAGCGCAGTAACGGTAAATCATTGCCCGAACTTATTAGCGAACAGGCCGGAATTATTGTGGCAGGTGCTAGCAGCAATCCCGGATTAAACAAATCGGTGTTTTTTAGAGGTGCAGGGAGTGCTTATTCAATAGTTTTGATTGATGGTATCGTACAGAACGATCCTTCAGGAAACGGAGGTGCATTCGATTTAAGATTGATTTCAATTGATCAGATCGATCACATCGAAATTTTAAGAGGCGGACAGTCTACCATTTATGGTTCTGATGCGGTTGCAGGGGTAATCAATATCATCACTAAAAAAGGTGGTCCAAAAGGGAATACCATTTATGGTGTGGCCAGTGCAGGTAGCTACGAAACATACAAAGGAACCATTGGTTTAAACGGTGGAGTTGAAGGATTTTCTTATAATATTAACTATACTCATCATAAAACGGATGGAATTTCTGAGGCAGCTAATCCGGTGGGAAATACATCCGTATTTGATAAAGATGGCTTCAAAACCGATGCTTTAAATGCAAATTTCGGAATTAAGCTGGATAATCATTTCTCTGTAAATCCATTTGTACGTTACTATTACGGTAATTACCAGTTCGATGGTGGTGCATTTACTGATGCAAATAATTATTCAATCTTGAAAAACTTTGCTGCAGGTACCAATGCTAAATATGAGTTTGCTACTGGTAAAGTAACTTTAAACTACAGCTTTGAAAGTACCCGGAATGATGCGCACAGCCAGTATCCTAGCGTTAACGAAGGCAGGGTATCAGTATTGGATTTGTTCTACAACCAGAAATTAGGCAATAAACTGGATTTGTTGGTCGGTATCGACAACCGTGTGATGAAATTATCATCAGCAACGAATAAACCTGAAACCAATATTTTTGCTGCTTATACTTCATTATTCTTACACGATTTAAGTGTATTTAACCTGGAAGTTGGCGGACGTTACAATAAACATGAGCAATATGGCGAAAACTATACATATTCAATTACTCCAAGTATTAACATCATTAAGGAAATAAAACTGTTCGGAACGGTTTCAACAGCATTCAAGGTGCCAACTTTAAACATGCTTTTTGGACAATTTGGTGCTAACTTAGATTTAAAACCTGAAAAATCTCAGAATTATGAAGCAGGTGTTAATTTTAGCTTTGCTGATGATAAATTTAGCTTGCGTTTAGCAGGTTACAAACGTGATTTAACCGATGCAATTATTTATGCTTACCCTAACGGATACATTAATCAGGTAAGTCAGAAAACCAAAGGTTTTGAAGTTGAGCCAGCTGTTAAATTCAGTGTGTTTAATATTAACGGTTATTATGCTTATGTGGAAGGTAATGAATTTAACTTTGTTGATAATGCAATTGCTAATTATCTTTTCCGCAGACCAAAACATACATTTGGGATTACTGCAGGTGCACAGGCTACCAGCAATTTATATGTGAGTGCAAATTACCGTTATTTTGGCAAACGCACCGATGGTAATTTTACAACTTATACGGTCGATAATTTACCTGCTTATCAATTGTTAAATGCTTATGCCGAATATGCTCTTGCTAAAAAACGCGTAAAACTGTTCTTTGATGCTAAAAATATCCTGAATAAAAAATACAATGAGATAATTGGTTACAATAGCTTAGGTTTCAACTTTAATACAGGCGTAATTTTTAATATACACTAATAAAATTTAACTTTGCAGCACATATATTAACCAAAATAAAATGTCTCATTTAAAATTTAATCCGCGCACCTTAATATTGCTCTTAATGATATTGGCCATAACGGCTTTCCGTTTGCTGGTAACATTTAATTCGGATGAATTGAAATTCGCTAATTTCTCTTCAATCGGAGCTGTTGCTTTATTTGGTGGTGCCTATTTTAAAGATCATCTTAAAGCTTTCGCTTTTCCGATATTGAGTTTGTTTTTAAGCGATTTCATTTTGTCTATTACTATTTTCAGTAAATACAGCAGCGGCTTTCTTTACGAGGGCTGGTATTGGACTTACATTGCATTCGCTTTAATGGTATTAGTAGGTCGGGTATTGCTTAAAAAAGTTAATGTGGTGAATTTATTGGCCTCAACACTTGTAATTGTTTTAATCCACTGGATTGTGAGCGATATTGGTGTTTGGTTTAAAAACCCAGCCTATACGCAAGATTTAGCTGGTTTTTGGGCTTGTTTAGTCAAAGCCATTCCATTCGAGATCAGGTTCTTGGAAGGAACGGTAATTTATGGCGCATTACTTTTCGGAGCTTTCGAAATCTTGAAAGCAAAATACCCGGTATTAAAGCTGCAAACGCAAAAGTTATAATTAACTGATTGGTGGCTAACCAACAAAAAATAAACAGAAATCCTCTTTTGATTCAATTCAAAAGAGGATTTTTTTTAACTTAGAAAATCAATTCCATTTTACCTATTACATTTTACATCCAAATGAAAGTTGTTTCCTTTTTACCTGCCGCCACCAAAATGATATACGATATGGGCCTTCAGGATTACCTGCATGGGGTAACCTTCGAATGTCCGAAGGAGGCCGCTGATCAACCGAAAGTTGTGCGCTGTATCCTGGAAGGTAAAAACTATTCCAGTGTAGAAATCGACCGGATTTTTTCGGCTTCCAAAGCGCAGGGTAAAAGCCTGTATTGGGTAGATGATGCGCTTTTAGAAAGCATTGCACCTGATGTGGTTTTCACACAGGACATTTGCGAAGTTTGCAACATTGATACCGTTTGTACCGAAACCGCTGTAATGAAGCTAAGTAAGCAGCCAACTTTGGTTCCGCTTTCGCCCAATAATCTGCAGGATGTTTTTGAATGCGCCATTACCATTGCCAAAGCTTTGGGAAAAGAAGAAGTAGCTTTTAGTTACCTGGCAGGCTTACAGCAGAAAACCGATCACATTTTAGATAAACTACGTCAAAATAAATCACCATTAAAAAGGGTGATGCTGATGGAATGGATCGAGCCGATTTACAACTGTGGACATTGGATTCCTTTTCAGATTGCTGCTGCCGGCGGTGTAGATATGCTTTCTAATCCTGCGGGCGATTCCATCGTTACGCCATGGGAAAAGATAATTAAGTATAATCCAGAGGTATTGGTTATTGCACCTTGTGGCTTCGACCAAAAAAGAAGCCTGGAAGAAATGGAACTCCTTACATCAAAACCAGGTTGGAATAACTTGGAGGCGGTAAAAAAGAACCAGGTTTACATTGCTGATTTTGACATGTTCACACAGCCAAGTATTGGCACTTTGGTAGAAGGTATTGAAGCTTTAGCTTGCATGTTCCATCCCGATATTTTTAAGGCTGATGAGCATATTGCGAAGAAGTTTATCAATCATGCTCAGTCCGTTCAATCATTCCAATCGGTATAATATTTTATGAAGTTAGTCGTATTAACAGGGGCAGGGATCAGTGCCGAAAGTGGATTAAAGACTTTCAGGGATTCGGATGGTTTGTGGGAAGGTTACAATATATATGATGTAGCTACACCTGAAGCCTGGGAAAGAAATCCGGAATTGGTACAAGCATTTTATAATGAAAGAAGAAAGCAGGTTTTGGCTGCAATGCCTAACCGGGCACACCATTTGCTGGCTGAGCTAGAAAATAACTTCGATATTGAAATCATTACCCAGAATATCGATGATCTGCACGAAAGAGCAGGCTCTACCAAAGTTACCCACCTCCATGGCGTAATTACCCGGTCACAATCCGACCTTAAACCTCATTTAACTTATCCCATTGCAGGTTCAGAAATAAAAATGGGTGAATTGTGCGAGTTCGGTTCACAACTGCGGCCACATGTAGTTTGGTTTGGCGAAGCGGTGCCGATGATTGAAGTTGCGGCCAAAATTTGTGGAAATGCGGATTTATTTGTGCTGATTGGTACTTCTTTAGCTGTTTATCCGGCAGCCGGACTTATCGATTTCGTACCTCGTGAGGTCAAGAAATACATCATCGATCCAAAAACTCCAGATGTTAAGCGCTACCAGAATGTAATTACGATTGAACAAAATGCGGTGAATGGAATGGAACAACTGAAAAGGATCTTAATGAATGGGTAAAAAAAACAGCATTTTTAACTGGAGTGGTGGCAAAGATAGTACCCTCGCATTACATCACGCTCTTCAGGATCCAACGATCGAAATCCGCTATCTGGTTACTACAGTCACCGAACAATATAACCGTGTGTCGATGCATGGGGTAAGGGAAACTTTGCTGATTAAGCAGGCTGAAAGTATTGGTATCCCATTATATCAGATCCGTTTGGGTGAAATGCCCGATATGGAAACATATGACAATACGATGCGTACCCATCTGAGTAAATTTAAAGCAGAAGGAATCACACATTCTATTTTTGGTGATATTTTTTTGGAAGACCTGCGTAAATACCGTGAAAGTAAGCTTGCTGAAATTGGTTTGAAAGCCATATTTCCACTATGGCATAAAAACACCAGAGATTTGATCAGCGAGTTTATTAAGCTGAACTATAAAACCATCATTGTATGTACACAGGAAAATCTGAAAGACATTTGTGGAAAAATAATCAGCGAAGACTTGATTGGTCAGCTTCCATCAGAAATTGATCCCTGTGGAGAAAATGGAGAGTTTCATACCTTTGCATTTGAGGGACCTATTTTTAGGAATAAAATACCATTCACCATCGGAGAGCAGGTATTCCGAACGTACAATGCACCCGCCAAAACCACACCAGATGATGATCTACCTTGTTCATCCACAGTGCTTTCTGGTTTCTGGTATATCGACTTACAGGAATAATTTTTCATTTTCAAAACATTTTGGCATCATTTTTTCTTTAGTAGTGATAATTAACTAAATCATATATCACAAATGAAACCCGTTTAGTGAGGTTAGGTAGCTAAACTGGAGACATATTAAAATTAAAAATTATGAAAAGGATATTGGTAGTAATCGCATTAAGTTCTGTTATGTTTGCTTGTAATAACAAAGCAAAAGAAGATGCTGCATTGAAACAGCAGGAAGCAGAAAAACAATTAGCCATTAAAGCCGTAAAAGATAGTTTACGTTTAGACAGCTTTAAAAAAGCTGAAGTAGCTAGAGTAGAAAAAGAGAAAGAAGCTAAACACCAGGCAGAATTGGCTGCTGCAAGAAGATCAAGTACAAGTACTAGAAGATCATATGCCAGCTCTGGTGGAAGTTCTAGCAGTGCATACGGTGGTACACAACCAACAGCTAAGAAAAAAGGTTGGAGTGATGCAGCTAAGGGCGCTGTAATTGGTGGTGCCGCTGGTGCAGTTGGTGGTGCTTTAATTGATAAGAAAAAAGGAAGAGGCGCTATTATTGGTGGATTGGTTGGTGCTGGTGGAGGTTATTTAATCGGTAGAGGCGAAGACAGAAAATCTGGTCGGGTACAGCCTAAAAACTAATTTTTTTTTAAAATATATGAAAGTCCTGGTTTACATCAGGACTTTTTTTATGTCTAATAAAAAATGATTAATATATTTAAAGAAAAAAGAACCCATGACAGAAATCCCTACCCCTGATAAAGGACAGATTCAACACTTTGTAATGTTTTGGTTAAAGCCACAATTAACCAAAAATGAAATAGCCGATTTTACTGATTTTTTCGAAAGCTTAAAGCCTATTAAATATATAAAAACTTTAAGTTTTGGATTAGCTGCAAACACGCCAGTACGTCCGGTTACGGATAACTCTTTTACTTATTCGCTAACGATTACTTTCGCAAACATTGAAGATCACAATGCATACCAGGAAGATAAAATACATTTAGATGCTGTAGAAAAATTCTCAAAAAACTGGTATAGGGTAGTGGTACACGATACAGTGGTTTCTGCTTAAACCCCATTTTGTTATTTAGAATACCACTAAAAGAAATACTTTATCTGTCATTCTGAATGCAATGAAGAATCTTTTAGTAATTGAAAATTTTCCGGCAATGCTTTTTCGAATTTGCTATAAGAAAATGCAGAGATTCTTCGTTACGCTAATAATGACAGAATCCTAAAAAAAGTGTCGTCATTTGGACTGAAGCGCAGCGAATGGAGAAATCTTTAAACTGTGATAAAAGATTTCTCCACTGCGGTCGAAATAACGACCTTTTCATTAGAATTTTATTGAAGATGTTTTTTTTTATAAAGTAATTCTTATTTCATCCCAAAATCACTAAACATCCCATATATTTGGCATAAAAGCAGGACAAAATTATGTTTTGTTGCTAAATATAAAATTCATTATATCAGAAACTTAGCTATGTTTAATTAAATAATAAGAAACAATAGAAGATGTTTTTTAATTATAATTAAATCAAAAATTCAGAATATAATGCTGAATTAAGATATAAGTATTTGTATATCAGTATTTTGTATGTATTAGATGTTAATATTGATGTCTATGGTAAGCTGCAGTAAAATCTGAACGCATCACCTTAAAACGCGTAATAACGGTCTGGATAAATTCTTCATCAATAATTTCAAATACATCATTTACACCACCGCCACTTAAGTCCAGTTCTGCAAGCTTGTAACTTTGCTCAAAAGTACCTTGTTCAAATTTTACAATGTATTTTTGGTTCATCGAAAAAATGGTAATCTTACATTCCGGATGCGGAAGTTCTGCTACTACTCTCATTTTATTATATTTTTATTTACAATTCTGCAGATACGCCGTTAAGCGTTCCCCAGCTATCAACGATTGAGAAACGGGCAAAGAGTTCTTCCTTATACCATTCCCGCGCTCTGGTGAGCTTAATCACATCAGCATGGTCAAAGGTTTTATAGGCATAGTTTTTTACGCTCTCCGCATCTTCCCATATAGAGAAGGTGGCTTGGTCAAAAAATGGATTTTCTCCCATACCTGCAGATAGGATAAATCCCGGCGCAATACGCATGGCATTGGCCGCCCGTTTAATATGCTGTCTAAACTCTTTTAATCTGTTAAATTTAATCGCGGCCCTCGTTATTACAGCGATTTTCCCAGAGGATGTTTTACTTATGTTATCAACTTTAAATGGCTGTTCTTTTGACCATAAACCATGACTGGCTAAAGGGTTTAGTAAGATAGTAAAACTTTCTATTCCAAAAAAAATAAACCATTTCATCACTAAAGAGTTCAGATAAAAATCATCATAATCTTTACGGTCATTCCAGGTAGTGAGAATTGCCCAATGTTTATAATCTGGAGGTAAATCAACACTGGCATCTTTGCCGCTACCCATTAATTTCCAAAACTTACACTTTTTATTTAACCATAAAGGCAGCCTTAAAACTGCCATTCCCATAAAAGCAAAGGGAATGGTAAGTCCACGAAATTTAGTAATGGTTAAGGCTACAATCATAAACACACAATTAAGAGATCAAAACTAAGGATTTTAAAGATAGGTTATCATTCAAATTTTTGTCATTATAAACCGGTCTGCCTTGCATCTCACAATTCATTATTAACTTTGATCATATAAACAAAAGAAATGGCAGAAGATTTAGTTATTACCAGAGATGCCTCTAAAGAAGCGCAGTACCAATCCATCATTCCTCAAATTGAAGCTTTATTGTATGGCGAAACAGATTTTGTGGCTAACATGGCAAACATAGCTGCAGCACTTAAAGAGCAATTTGGTTGGTTTTGGGTTGGCTTTTATTTAGTAAAGCAGGATGAGCTGGTGCTTGGTCCTTTTCAGGGGCCAGTGGCTTGTACAAGAATAAAAAAAGGAAAAGGTGTTTGCGGAACTTCATGGGCACAGGCCAAAACCATCGTTGTACCAGATGTGGAGGAATTTCCTGGTCATATTGCCTGTGCATCAGCTTCAAAATCCGAAATTGTTCTGCCTCTCGTTGTTAATGATGAGGTAGTTGGGGTGCTTGATGTTGATAGTGAAATGTTGAATAAATTTGATGAAACAGATCAAGTTTATTTAGAGCAGGTTATTGCAGTTTTGTTAAATAGATAATTTAGGTCAAATATTGAAATTAAAAGCTGAATATTACCAGAATGAGGATGTTGTAAGTCTTGCAAAAGATTTGCTCGGTAAGGTTTTGTACACCAAAATTGGTAATGAAATTACTGCAGGGATCATTGTAGAAACAGAAGCCTATTTTGGGGTAAAAGATAAAGCCTCTCATGCTTATGGCGGTCGCCGTACCAACCGCACCGAAACCATGTATGGTACAGGCGGCATTGTTTATGTGTATCTCTGTTACGGAATGCATCATTTATTTAATGTGGTTACTTCGGTTAAGGACGATCCTCATGCTGTTTTAATCAGAGGGATAGAACCGCTTATTGGAATAGATATTATTGAAGAGCGGAGGAATATGCCTCGTACAAAAGGTGCTATTTCGGCTGGACCTGGTTCAGCGGCAAAAGCATTAGGAATAGATAAAACCTTCAATGCAAAAAATCTTTCTGATGATGAGATCTGGATCGAGGATCATGGTATCCGTTATGCTGAAGAAGATATTGCAGCTACACCACGTGTTGGCATTGCTTATGCCAAAGAACATGCATTATTGCCTTGGCGATTCTTTGTAAAGGGCAACAAATATGTGAGTAAACCAAATAAGGTATAATTTATAGAAACCTTTTAAGGAGCTTTCTGTTTTTCTCTATAAATAATCAAAAACATGAAAAACGAGAAAAATATAGCCATCTTAAAAGAGATGGCAGAAAGTGTAAGGACTTGTATGTTCACTACATTTTCTTCAGGTGATGAATTTGGAAGCAGGCCTATGGGAACTGCAAAAATTGAAGATGATGGCAGTTTGTGGTTTTATACGAATGAGTATTCCTTAAAATCGAAAGAGATTTCAAAAGAAAACAATGTGCTGCTAGCTTATAGCGATCCGTCGAAAAACACGTATTTAACGGTTAAGGGCAAGGCAGAGCTTGTAGATGATAAAGTACGTAAAGAGGCTTATTTTTCTCCATTTATAAAAGCCTGGTTTCCTGATGGAGTTGAGGATCCAAGATTAATTCTGATAAAAGTAACACCTGAGGAAGCTGAATACTGGGATTCATCTTCATCAAAAATTGTAGTGTTGTTCAGTATATTGAAAGCGGTAGTTACTGGTGATACGCCAGATCTGGGTAAGCATGATACGATGAAATTCTAATAAATTTTAAATAATTGAAAAGCAGGATTGGAAACAATACCTGCTTTTTTTGTAATATTGGCCTGATGAATTTCGAAAACACCCTATCATTTGCTCAGCTACAGGATGAGGCTGATCAGCTCCGTCATTTCAGGTCTCAATTCTTATTTCCAAAACATAACGGGAAAGATTTTATTTATTTGTGTGGCAACTCGTTAGGCCTTCAACCTAAAGTGGCCGCAGAAGTTTTGCAAGGTCAGCTTAACAACTGGGCAAACTATGCTGTGGAGGGTTGGTTTGATGGAGACGAACCCTGGATGTTTTATCATAAGGCGCTTAAAAAGTTAATGGCGCCGATTGTTGGCGCGCTGCCATCGGAGGTTTGTCCGATGAATACTTTGACCGTAAACCTTCATTTATTAATGGTTAGCTTTTATCAGCCGAAAGGTAAGCGCTTCAAAATCATTATGGAGGGAGGGGCATTTCCATCCGATCAATATGCGATAGAAAGTCAGGTAAGGTTTCATGGTTTTGATCCGAAAGAAGCTATTATAGAGGTTTTTCCAAAGGAAGGTGAAGAAATACTGCATACAGCAGATATCTTAGCTAAAATCAACGAAAATGCAGATGAAATTGCATTGGTTTTATTTGGAGGGATAAATTATTATACCGGTCAATGGTATGATATGGAAACCATTACTAAAGCTGGCCACGAAATAGGCGCAATAGTGGGCTGGGATCTCGCACATGCCGCTGGTAATGTTCCTGTAAAGCTGCATGATTGGGATGTTGATTTCGCCTGCTGGTGCTCATATAAATACCAAAATGCTGGTCCGGGAGGAATAAGCGGAATTTTTGTTCACGAAAAACATTTCAGTAATACCCAGTTGAACCGTTTTGCAGGGTGGTGGGGTTACCAGGAAAGTAAACGCTTTAAAATGGAGAAAGGCTTTATTCCAGAAGCCGGGGCAGACGGATGGCAGGTAAGTTGCACACAGGTAATGCCCATGGCCTTATATCATGCGTCGCTACAGATTTTCGAAAAAGCAGGTTTCATAGCGCCATTGAGAGAGAAAAGTATTACTTTAACAGCCTATCTTGAATTCATTATAAATGAAGTGAATAAGGAGCTAGGATTTGAGCAATATAAAATTATCACGCCAAATAATCCTAAAGATAGAGGTGCACAGTTATCCATCATTGCTCAACGTAACGGCAAGCAGATTTTTGATGGCTTAATGGCTAATCATGTACTCGGCGATTGGCGCGAACCTGATGTGATCCGTTTAAGTGCCGTACCACTTTATAACACTTATGAAGATGTTTACTTAGCAGGACAGGC
>Ga0163162_10000130_pt1 | contig 68177 bp, 60 predicted proteins | sample S55metaG_FD_115310 | JGI IMG/M metagenome (GOLD analysis project Ga0163162, IMG submission 115310) | Switchgrass rhizosphere microbial communities from Kellogg Biological Station, Michigan, USA - S5-5 metaG | ecosystem: Host-associated > Plants > Roots > Rhizosphere > Soil | place: USA...
TGCTTAAACCCAGGTTTTGCTGAAGCAAGACATTGAAATTTACCGTTCGATCGAAAGTAGATGCTGTGCCGATAGATTCTGTTCTGGTTCCGCCGTTCTTATTGCCCTTATAGGTAATGAATGCTTTATCGTAAGTTATATTTTGTGCAATCATGGCACATATTGCCGCTGCTTCTGCTACCTGTCCGCCAGAATTATAACGTAAATCAAGAATCAGGTCGGTAATGCCTTCCGATTTGAAATTACTGAAAACCGGAATTAATGAACTGGCCAAACCACCATTAAAATCAAGAAAATACAGGTAGCCAATTTTTTTTCCATCACTTACCATTACTTTACTGATTTCTTTTTGATCGAGGATTATGCCTTTGGTCAGTTCTACGGTACGTGTATCCGTCCATACGTTGTTGTTCAGCTCAGCGAGACCAAGCGAAAAGCGGTCGCCGCTTAAAATTTCGTCCTGCAAAGCTTGTGCATTGGTTGATGTTAATATTTTCCCATTTATCTTACTGATGTAATCTCCGCGTTTTAAACCCGCCCTTGATGCAGGAGAATCTTTTAAAACCAATTTGATAATCCCAATAACTTTTGTACTATTCTGGTCGCTAACGGTTACATAATCAAAACCAAAGTTCCGGTTGTTAGGTGTAATGGTTGAGGCATCATTTGGGATATTGATATAAGAAAAACGGTCGGAAGCATTGCGGACGGTATTAAAAAAATCTTTTGGCGATAAACCGATATTTGGAGCGGAAGGCAATTGCTCACTCCAATAATAATAACGCTTCAGGCTGTCGAGTATCCAGGTATTGATGTTTTCATTGCTGCCTGACGGATAATCGGGTTGCTTGCTGTCTTTTTTACAGGATTGCAGGGAAAAGATCAGAATAATAAGATAAGAACAGTAATAAGTGATTCTTTTCAAATGAGTGGAGCGTTTTTTCATAACCTTCTGATATTTAACAACAAACTTAAAACTACTATTGTTAAGAGAGGATTAAGTTTTAAACCATATCTGCTCAGCTTAAATGAAAAAATGAATACTGTTAATTTATAATTAACTTGAGTTCATGATCGAGAAATACATAAAAAAGAGCAATAGGCATTATTATTATTAGATTATTGGGGAAATTTCTGCTCAAAACCAGCTAACCCCAGCCGCCTAAACCAAACTCATGTTAAATTAGGCAGAAATAGGAAATGATGCCTGACCTCTGTGCTTTTTTAATGCTACTGCATTGTTTTTGGCATTAGCGAATAGATAAAACTCTACGCTTGCAATAAAAATCAGTGCATAGCCAAAAAGTTCTAGAGACTCTTCCGATACATTTTTGACATCACGGGCATATTGCGTCTCCATAACGGCCATCCAAAAAACTTTTCTTCCATATAAGCGTGCAAAAACATAAGTAGTTACAATACCTGATAATAAAATTCCAAAAGAGAACTGATGTACAAAATTGTTTAAATTGGAAAAAAAGAGTACTTTCTTTCTGTAAATAAGTAAAGTTGCCAGCAAGAGGAGGCCAAATGCACCGGTTTGCCAGGCTCCATCATATACATGTTGGTCTAAAAAAGCATCCTGTTCCCTGATAAAAGAGGCCATCATAAAAGCAAACAGGGCGAAAGAAAGTGGAAATAGCGATTTATATTTAAAAGAAGCATAGAGAAAAATGCCCGAACTTAAAAGTAGCAAAATACTCTGAACGTATTCTACCGCAGAATCTTCACTAAACTTATTGCTTACTGCTTCGTGTTTTACATTCCATTTAAGAAATTCGGCAATCAGATAAATGAATGCACTATAGGCAATTAGCCGTATAATGGCAGTTTTAAAGCCTTTTGGCTTTGATGTGATTGTATAATTAGCCACCTTGATGAATTTGGGTTAGTAATCAGCAAAATCAAATTATTTATGATTCTGCTTTGATGAAATTTAGACTACAAATTTCGATCAAGGACCGCTTTCAAAAAAGGTCTAAAGCTCCTATAAATTGGTTGAAAAGTACGAATATGCTTTGGCGTTGATTACAGCATTGCTAATGAGGTTTATCATAAATTAAAATTCCATCTCTAATTTGTCAGGTTGAGCTGAGCCTGATGAAGTATCAAAACGCCTTCAAGCGTTGAAAAAGATCCTTCGACAGGCTCAGGAATACAATTTTATACCCAGGATACAACAACCCCGTCATACTATTTATTTTATCGCACCAAATGCTGCAAAATAACAGTTCTTATGTAGGATCTCGGTAACACTAAACCCAACTTTTTGTAGCAAAGCCAGTTGGTAATTTACAGAACGCGGGGTATCTTCATATTCGATATAATCCAGTACTTTTTGTTTATATGTTTCACCGCCAAGTGTTTCCAGGTAAGCTCCGTATTGATCCTGAAAAAGTTTATCGATCAGAACTGAATCGTGTGCAATGAGGTCAGAAATCCAGATACTGCCGCCGGGTTTTAAAGCCTGGTAAATTTTGGTGAAAACAAATTCCCAATCGGCATCAGTACGTAAATGATGGAATGTTGCTGCGGCCAGAACAATATCGAAATGATTATCGGGCAAATTCAGGTTACGCATATCATCTTGTATCAATGTTATTTTTCCGGTAGTCTGTATTGATATCCTGTCTTTTGCACGTTCCAGCATGGGTAAGCTCAAATCGTTAAGTGTACAGTTCAGGTTTGGGGTTTTACTGAGCATTTTTAATGTGTAATTGCCTGCCCCACAGCCAATATCCAATAGTTCTTTTGCGTTTGGGTTAATGTATTTGGCTGCCTCCGTGCAAAGTTCCATGGTAAGTGGTGCATCAATAGTAGTTTGTTGACCGCTTTCCAGGTTCGAGAAACGTTCTACATCGCTGTCAAACCTTCCCTTAATTTCCTCATTTGTTGCTTTATGCGAATAATCTTTATTCATGACTTTTAAATTTTTTTGTAAAGTTATTGTTGTTGATCATATTTGTAAAATATCAATTTTGACATAAATTAATACCTATTAAGTATCATAGATATGGAACTTAGACACCTGTTATATTTTAAAACTGTTGCAGACGAACTTCATTTTACCAAAGCAGCCACCAAGCTTTTTATTTCGCAACCACCTTTGAGCAGGCAGATTAAAGAATTGGAAGAAGAACTCGGTGTACAGTTGTTTGTTCGGAATAATAAACGGGTTGCCTTAACAAACGCAGGTAAATATTTTAAAAATGAGATAGATACTATGTTTGCCAAGCTGGAAGAGAGTAAAGAAGTGGTTCGTAAAATTTATGAAGGTGTTAGCGGTGAATTTAAGATTGGTTATATCAGTTCGGTTTATCAATCGCAACTGGCTGAGATTTTAAAATTGATGCATCAGGAATTTCCCTATCTGAAAACGAGTTTGTTCGAAGTGCCTACGCTTGCCCAAATTACAGCGCTGGAGCATGGTGGTTTAGATGTAGGGATTTTAAGAGCTCCCGTGTTATCTGACAAATTGAAAGTAGAATCCTTGTTTTTCGATCCTTTTGTGGTGGTTTTGGCCGGAGCAGATCATAAAATTGATAATCAGCAAGAACTGGCTGCTTTTTTAAGCAAGAGTCCATTTATATTTTTTAATAAAGAATTTGCACCACAGTATAACCAGAAACTTATAGAAATTTGCCAGAGAATGGGCTTTAGTCCGGATATTACCCACGAAGCTAACAATGTACACTCTATATTACAATTGGTAGAAGCGGGCTTGGGTGTATCTATTTTGCCACTATCTTTAAAAAAACAATATGCACAGTTGAAAGTGTCTTTTATTGAGCTTGGAGCCATCCCGATTAACACAGAGGTGGTGTTGGCTTATAAAGAATCAAATAAAAACCCAGCATTAACCTGGTTTATTAAACATTATACCCAGTTTAAAATTGATTGATTTTCATTTCGATATCTCTTTTTTAAGGATTTTTTCTAATTAGTTAGTCGCCACCTTAAAGATGATCAAGGTTTTTTAAGATAATGTCTGCTCTTTTCAATACTTCTGATCTCAAATGAGCATCCATTTTATCCCAGATCCGGTACACCATAGAGAGCCTGTGGTTTTTGCCAAGCTTACTTCTGTTTCTATCGTGAAAGTCCCAATACAGGCTGTTAAATGGGCAGGAATTTTCTCCAATTTTTTCAGTGCGGTCATACTTACAGTTATCGCAATAATTGCTCATTTTATGGATGTAGTTGGCCGTTGCAGTATATGGTTTTGAGCCTGTAATGCCGCCATCTGCATATTGGCTCATTCCCCTGGTATTGGTAATTTCTACCCATTGTATGGCATCGATATAGATTCCCAGATACCAGAAATCAACCTCATCCGGATTAATGCCTGCAAGCAGTGCAAAATTCCCTGTGATCATTAAACGCTGGATATGGTGAGCGTACGCATATTCTAGAGACTGATTGATGGAATGCTTTAAACAGTTCATATCCGTTTTTCCGGTCCAGTACCATTTTGGAAGTTTTCTGTTATGATCAAAGAAGTTCATTTTCTCAAACGCTGGCATTTTCATCCAGTAAATCCCCCTCATGTATTCGCGCCAGCCCAAAATCTGCCTAACAAAGCCCTCTATCTGATTCATGGTGACCGATTTCTTATTTTCCTTCCAATATTCAATCGCTGAACTGACCACTTCTACCGGTGAAATAAGTTTGGTATTCATGCTAAACGATAAGCGGGAATGATAAAGAGACCATTCTTCTGTTTGCATCGTATCCTGGAAGGTGCCAAATAAATGGAGGCAATTTTCACAGAAATAACGTAGCAGTTTTAAAGATTGTTCCCTGTTTATTGGCCAGAGGAGATGTTTAGGGTCAATATTGCCAATGGTTTTAATTTCTCCATCTTTTATTCTTTCATACTGTTTGCTTACATTATTCTCAAATAATAAAGGCGGATTTGGTTTGTGGTTTTTAGGAAGTTTCTTGCGGTTTTCTACATCAAAATTCCATTGGCCTCCTAGTGGATCATTGCCATCATCTAATAAGATGTGGTGTTTTGAGCGCATAGCCCGGTAGAAGCTTTCCATCAACAATTCTTTTTTTCCTGAAAAGAAGTCTCCGAGTTCAGTTCTGCTGGTGTAAAAATGTTCGGTATCAAAAGCCTGGCTAGCGATATGTAAGTTATCGCAGAACTTGTTCAGTTCCTGATCAAGGCGATATTCATCAGGCAATTGATAATGAAATTCCGTTATTCCAAACGTTTGTATTAAATGGTTCAGGTTATCTGAAAAATTTTGTTTGTTCTTCGGATCGTCAAGTCGAAGGTACAGTGTTTCAAATCCTTTACCGTTTAGCAATTCGGCAAAATTTTCCATGGCTGCGAAAAATGCACATGCTTTCTGGATGTGGTGCCAAACATAATTGGTTTCCGTTTTTACTTCCATCAACACATGAAGCGTATCAGGCGCTGCTTTCTTAAACCAGGAATGTTGTATGTTAAGCTGGTCGCCCAGAACGAGCCGTAATATTTTATATTTTCTTGCCATGGCTAAGAATGAAATAGTTTTTAATTCGGGTGATGCTTCATTAACCCATCGCTTTTTCCAGGTAAGGCCTGCACATTTTCCAGTACTTGAAAAACGATGGAAAAGCGCCGGTAACTTCAGGAAACATCCATTCATAATCATCTTTAATGCCTATATAGTAAACATATGCCGGGTGATCTTTGGATATGAAAATGTTATCTGAAAATAAATTACGGTCTTTATATAACAAGGCGAGTTCAGATAGTTCACCAGTAAAAAGCTGAATCCCAGGAATATTGTTTGAAAGAGAAATGATAAAATCGATCACATTTTTACTAACGGGGTATTTCAAGAAGTGGCTTGGCTCCAGTAATAATATTCGGTTGGCATTATCATTCTTCCGCCAGAGCGGATCAAGGTTGTAGCTGTTGTAAATTAAGGTTGGTTTCGATACGTCTATTGATGGTACTGCGGTTTCTGGCAAAACAGTTTTTAATTGCAGGGAGGTTCGGTGTTTTAATATACCTGGTATAGAAATTAGGGGTAACGCTTCATAGCCTTTATCTAAAAAAGTTTCTTGCTGGTTATCCAAGGTATATTTATTGATATTCTCCTGGTTGCAGTAATATTTTTTAGAAGCAAATGCACCAGATACCCACTGCCAGCTGGCATTATTGCTTGCAAGATCTCCATCCAGTAAATGGTAATATAACCAGGTTGCGGGTTTTTTCCAATGGGTTTTACCAATGTTGCATACGATCGAAGCTACATACATTCTGATGTGGTTGTGCATATAACCTGTTTCATATAGCATATTTATGCCTTTGTCGATAGCAGCTATTCCTGTTTTGGCTTCCAATACTGACGTTATCATTTCATATTCCGCTACATTTTCCTGAGGTTTATCCATATCTTGCCAGATCAGATCCTTTTTCTCCTGCCAGATCCGCTGATAATATTCTCGCCAGGCCAGCTCCTGTAAAAATTTTTCAGCCGCGTCCAGTTTGATGCCCTGATTAATAATTTGTTGTTGGATCTGCTTTAGGCTAATTACCCCACGGGAAATATATGGAGATAGACAACTAACAGCACCATTTATGAAATTTCTGGTTTTTGCATATTGCACAACATCCAGATTTTTAATTTTACTTAAAATTATATTGTAATCTGTAGTAAATTCCATTTCAGCCAAATTACCTTTTGGTTATTTTATTATTTGAAATTGCCCTTTGTCGGTCGCATTTAAAGCGTGAAATTGCATTAGCCTTTAATGCAGCATGTTTGGTAGATTTATTATTCATCCGTTTTCGCCACATTTTAAAGCTGCGCTTTTTCATTTCTTTCCTCATTAACACGATTACTTCCTGGTGTTTCAGTCCAAATTGTACGAAGATCGCATCAAAGGTAGTCCGGTCTTCCCATGCCATTTCTATGATCCTGTCAATTTCAACTGCCGAAAGTGTATTGATGTTAGTCATTTTTTAATTCATTAGCGGTTTTATATCGGCTCTTACTTACTAGTTATATTTTGTTGTATCTGCTTTTAAGTGCTGAACCAAACATCAGCATAAATTTATGGCTGTTGGAAATCCTGACCCGCTCATTCATAATCTGTGTTGCTGTTTTCTTCTTTATCTTCTCGAAAAGTGCCCTGTAGTAAACGTATGCCAAGTATACACCACCTCTCGATGATTTTGGCAATGCTTTTATGCCATATAGCGCAGCATCGAATTCAGCTGAAATCTGATTTTCTATCACAAGTTTTTCAGCTATTGAAAATTCAGAAAGGTTTATATCCGGGAAATAATTTCTGCTTAACGAATAAAAATCTGCTTTAACATCCCTCAAAAAATTTACTTTCTGGAAAGCGGAACCCAATTTCATCGCAGGTTCCTTTAAACGTTCGTAACTATCCGAATCGCCATCTACAAAAACCTGCAGGCACATCAGGCCCACAACCTGTGCCGATCCCAGAATGTAACGGTCATATTTTTCAGGAGTATATTTTTGCTGATGAAGATCCATCTCCATACTTTCCAGAAAGAGCTCAATGAGTTCTTTTTTTATTTTGTATTGGTTTACCACCTGTTGAAAGGCATTAAGGATTGGGTTTAAACTGATCTGGTCGTGGATAGCCTCTTCACAATCCCGTTTAAATTTATATAGTAGGGTGGCCTTATCATAGTCATGGAAACTATCTACAATTTCATCTGCAAGCCTAACAAAACCATATATCGCGTAAATGGCATCCCGATGACGTTTGTTTAGGAAACGGATGCCCAGTGAAAAGCTTGTGCTGTAACTTTTGGTAACTACCTTACTGCACTGCGCAGATACGCTGTCATAGATTATCTTCATTTATTAATAATTAAATCTTTTCGAAATTTTGTTCGTAATGGAAATCTTCAAGCTTCTTAAGAATAGCAATCAGCCTTATTTTTTCATCGTTATTTAGTGGGCCGGTAACTTTGGCCGATGCCAGGCGAATGCTATCCATACATTTATTAAGCTCATTATTTCCCTTCTCGGTAATGGCTATGATTACGCTTCTTTTATCTACACCCGAAGGTTTTTGTTCGATAAAACCTTTATCCAGTAACCTTTTAATAATCAATGTTCCTGCTGGCTTATCGTGCACATTTTCTTTAATAAGGTCTGTTTTGCTCATTGCACCGTGCGAAACCAGATTGATGAGATAAATGAATTCATCTGGAGTGGAAAATGAACTTCCTGCTATCGCATCTTTTGCATGCATCTTTGCATACCTGTAAAGGTGAACAAGTGTTGTATTGATCACACTATCTGCAGATCTTCCGTTTATTTTGCCACTCCATTCAGGTTCTACATGAGGTAACAAAGCATTGCCTGCCGAGTGTTCACTAAGCCATTTTTGAAAAGCGTGTAAATCATCTTTCGGTTTTGTAGCGGTGTTTTCGTAAGTTTTAACCAATGATAATAGTTCGTTTATGAGATTGTACAGCATGTTTTTTAGATTAGAACAGTTATAGATGCGGTTTCTTCAGCGCCATTTTTACAGTTAAAATGTTGTTTTTAAATTGCTCATGCCGCCATCAATGGGAATAACCTGACCCGTTATCCAACTGCTTTCTGGTGATAATAAAAATTTGATGGCGGTGCTGATGTCTTGAGGTGATCCATATCTTCCTATGGGATGCCTTTTTGCAGAAGCTTCCATCTTTTCAGGGGTATTGAGCAGTTTAGACGCCAATGGTGTATCGGTTAAAGATGGTGCCAAAACATTTACCCTAATCTGGCTTCCGCTCAACTCCGCCGCTAAAGAAATGGCTAATCCCTCTACTGCTGCTTTGGATGCGGCAATGCTGGCATGATAAGGCATTCCAGTTCTTGCGGCCACAGAACTAATTAGCACAATAGATGCAGCTTCAGCATTTTTTAGTGGTTTAAGCGATTGTTGTATTGATAAAGCCGCCCCAACAACATTAAGTTTAAAATCTGCTATCAGGTCGTTTTCTGTAATTCTGGAAAAAGGTTTAAGATTAATGTTGCCAACGCAATACACAAATCCATGCAGTTCAGCAGGTAGCATTTCAGATAAGGTTCCGGTTTCCTGCATAACATCCAGCTCAATATAGCTGACAGATTCGGGCCAGCTGTCTGAGCGGCTTCTGGATGCAGCAAAAACGTTTGCACCTTCACCACTGAGCAGGTGAGCCAGATCAAGGCCTATACCAGAACTTGCGCCAATAATGAGTATGTTTTTATTTTGGAATTGCATGAGATGATTACTTTAGTATCAATATAGTTTATAAATACGTAAATCTTACTTATTTGGTTTATAAATAAACTAAATATTTATTAACAATGATTATAATTGGCTAATTTTCAGAAAATACCTTTGCTGTAAGATAGGGGAGCGCAGCTAACCTTAACTACCTTTCTGATATACAAATGGATCAATATCTCCGGCATACCATTAATACCTACGTTAAATCCTTAGTATTTGTCAGAATTTTAATTAATATTGAAAACGATACGGTTACTGAAGTTCATTTCTTAAAATTTAATACATAACATTAATCTATGATTCGTTTTTTATTTTGCCTGTTTGTTTGTTCCGGTTTATTTCTTCGATGTTTTGGACAAAAAAACGATTTATTGTGGTACAATACTCCGGCAAAAAAATGGACTGAAGCTTTGCCTGTTGGGAATGGCATGTTGGGTGCAATGATTTTCGGCGATCCGTCGAATGAATTACTCCAGCTTAATGAAGCCACTTTATGGAGCGGTGGGCCGGTAAAACCGAATGTGAATCCCAAAGCGCCAGAATATCTCATGCGTACCCGCGAGTTGCTTTTGAAAAATGAGAATTATCAGGATGCAAATAAAGAGGCAAGTAAAATGCAAGGGGTTTATTCTCAATCTTTTTTACCCATGGCCGATCTTAAGTTGAAACAGGATATTGGTGCAGTTCAATTTGAGCAATATGTAAGAGACTTATCCATTGATGAAAGTATGGCGACTGTTCGTTTTAAGGCAAACGGAGTGGCTTACAAACGCGAAATTATTGCTACTGCTCCAGGCAAGGCTATTGTTGTTCGCTTAAGTGCGGATAAACCCGGTATGATCAACTTTTTTGCCAGTGTAAGTAGTCAGCTTAAAGGAGCTGTAACTGCTGATGGGAACAATGGTATTATTTTTAAAGGAAAAGCCCCATCACAGGTTGATCCCAATTACATAGATTATAATTCGAAGCCTATAAGCTATGATGATGGAGATTGCCGCGGTATGCGTGTAGCCATGCAGGTTCGGGCTGTTTTAAAAGGAGGAACCGTACGGTCTGATACTTCGGGTGTGAAGGTTAAAAATGCCGATGAAGTGTTATTGTTTATTTGTGCCGCTACTAGTTTTAATGGTTTCGATAAATGCCCGGTAAGTGAGGGAAAGGATGAGGTTAAAATTAGTAACGATAATCTTTTAGCTGTAACCAGGCGGCCATGGAAAACACTTTTTACGGAGCATGTAGCCGATTACTCGCATTATTTTACTCGTGTTAAATTTACGCTGGGCTCAACAAGTAATGTTACAAATGCTAAACTTCCCACAAATGAACGCCTGATTGGATTTAGTAAAGGCGTAACCGATCCGGCATTCGAAACACTTTTATATCAATACGGAAGATACCTGCTCATCAGTTCTTCGCGTCCTGGCGGACCTCCTGCTAATCTTCAGGGAATCTGGAACGCCTCTATGCGACCACCATGGAGCTCAAATTACACCATTAACATCAATACCCAAATGAATTATTGGCCTGCTGCCATCAGCAATTTGGAAGAGATGGAATACCCTTTATTTAAATTTATCAATGATTTAGCAATAACAGGAAAAGAAACTGCCAAAGATTTTTATCATATGAAAGGCTGGGTAGCACACCATAACAGCGATATCTGGGCTTTAAGTAATCCGGTAGGTGATTTAGGTAAGGGTGATCCGAAATGGGCAAACTGGTATATGGCCGCTCCATGGCTAAGCCGGCATTTATATGAGCATTATCGGTTTACCCAGGATAAGGACTTTTTGAAAAAAGCTTATCCGGTGATGAAGGGCGCAGCAGAATTTTTAGTTGATTATCTGGTAGAAGATAAAAACGGATACCTGGTTACCGCTCCTTCGTTCTCGCCTGAAAATGAATATTATGACGATAAAGGGAAACCCGCAAATACCTCTATCGCAACAACGATGGACATGTCTATCGTTCGCGACCATTTCCGCAATTGTATAGAAGCTTCTGAAGCATTAAAAATTGATGCAGCATTCAGAAAACTACTTCAAGCCAAATTAGCGAAACTATATCCACTTCATATCGGTAAGGCGGGTAACTTGCAGGAGTGGTACAAGGATTGGAAAGATGTAGAACCGCATCACCGCCATGTAAGTCATCTTTTTGGTTTACATCCAGGACGGGAAATATCTCCCTTAATCAATCCTGATATTGCTGCAGCAAGTAAAAAGACACTTGAATTACGTGGAGATGAGGGGACTGGCTGGAGCCTTGCCTGGAAAATCAACTTCTGGGCCCGTTTACTTGATGGCGATCATGCCTATAAATTGGTTCGCGATTTAATGCGCGATTTAAGTGTCTCAAAGGGCGGCGGTTTATATCCTAATCTTTTTGATGCACATCCACCATTTCAAATTGATGGAAATTTTGGGGCAACATCAGGTATAACCGAAATGCTCTTGCAAAGTCAGCTTGATGAGTTACATTTATTGCCTGCACTTCCAACAGCATGGGCTAATGGAAAAATATCCGGACTAAAAGCCAGAGGCGCTTTTACTGTGGATATGGAATGGGATGCAGGTAAATTAAAGTCAGCATTGATCAGATCTGGAAATGGTGGCAATTGTATCATTAGAACCAGTAACAAGATTCATGTGGATGGCGTTAAACAAAAAGTCACTAAAACCGGAAATGGATACCTTACTACTTTTTTAACAAGTAAAGGAAAGGTTTATAAAATAATGGGTTAAGTAGTTTTATCAAAGTTCTTGCATAATTTGTCTGCTATGCAGAAATACTGGTAACTTTATCGTATGATATGATGCGCTTGTTATCTTCAAGTAACTGATATTCAATTTTTTAATTAAGGGATTTTGCTGGCGTGATTACGATTTTAATAAATCCAAAAAATTTATCCTATAAGAGATTTTTAAAGCGTAATAATTAATTATTGGGCATAATTTCTTGATACTGATTGAAACTGTTGCAGATTCATGGCATTAACATAGAAAATATCGGGAGCAGACTTTAATTATCATATGTTTTTTTGTTTTCGATACGCCACAATATCCAGTTTTTATTAGAGCAGACCGGATGCAGCGAAATTCCCTTTAAACTAAACATTTGTATCATATCGGCATTCAATAGTCCAAATGGATCATATTGGCTTTCTTTTTTTGTGGCTAATATGTAAGATACATGTTCTTCTGGCTGGGCAAGTGCGGCCAAAAAACTATTTTCCCCTGGAGTTAGAAATACTTGAGCAGATCCTGTTAATGCGATGATCCGGTAGGCATTGGCGTCATCTGCAAGTATAGCGTCATCAGATTTAATGTTTCTGATGTAATTGGATATTTTTTCAGCATCGCCCCTGTAAAGCGGTTTACGCATAATTAAGGATACAAATGCATTCAGGTATTTTTTCTCTTCAGGCACATGGCTCGAATTTATGGTAATGTATGCGGTAAATAGCTGTAGGATGATAATTGAAAAATAAAAATATTTGCTGAATCTCAGTTCTTTGATACTTTTTGCGTTTGCTATAACGGCCCAGGAAAGGCATATAAAGGCCGCGTAAAAATGAATGGGAATGTAAACATTAGGGTATTTTATCTTTAAGAATTCCATGAAGAAAAAAAGGGAAAAAACCACAAAGATGTTTCGGTTGATACTCTTGAAAATGCCTAAGCAAAACAGTAGTAGGGGCGCAAATAACCATATTCTTACCGTTGTTAAGAAATGCACCTCAGGAAATATACGGCCCAGTTTGTTCTGTGCTAAATTCTTTAGATTATCTGTTTGATCTGTAATTGTGCTGTAATTTGCATAAGGACTATTTAAGTAATAATCGGCATCTCCGGTGTAAACCTGGTTCAGTAGCCTGAAAATCAACATCGCGGTTATCGGTAGTGCAAAGATAACGAGGTATATGGCCAATGTTTTATTGACCAGTTTACGCCTTATCGATTCCGTATTAAATGCAATTGCAATCTTGTCCATGTGATCGTTTTTTGCAACTGTCATAGATTGAAGCGCTACAAAAAAAATGATGGGAAGGATAAACAGCATTAGCCAGAAAAACTTAACCGAACAGAAAATAAGCAGTGTAAAATAGATGCTGGCTACCGAAATATGGTAAGATGTATTGGTGCGGAAATACCTGAAAATGCTTATCAAAAATAGATAAAAGAAGATGAGCATCATGTACGAACTTTTTCCTGATACAGCGAAATAAATAAACGCCGGATGCAAAATAAAGGTAATGAGTATGCCTAAAAACAACCAGTTTCGGTGCTCGTGCGTTCTGATTGAAAATGTAATGATGAAAAATAGTGCAGAAGTACCTAATGCTGAGGCAAGAACCGGAGAAAACCTCAAATCTATAAAAGAGAAAACCCATGAAAACATAAAGGGCATCTGCGGGAAAGTAAGTCCGGCGAGCTTGATCTGGTCTACATCGCCCTCGCGCAGAAGCGCAGATTTTTCTGTAAAAAAAAGGGCTTCATTACTGTGCACTCCTCCATAATAAAGCATGTAAGCGATATATAGATAATAACCGAACAATAAGAACGATATCAGGATTAAGGATTTATTCGGTTTAGCGCTCATCTTGTATCCGTTTTGATCTCTCTGTTCGTTTGTAACTTACTTAGGCCATGATCCGTTTTTTCCCAATAAAATGGTTTGGTAATCAGTTGCCATAGTCCCTTATAGGCAGCAATGGAGTGCATTAACCAGTAAAACGGGTTAAGAATGGAGAATAAAATGAGTTCATAATATCTTCGTTTGAAGACAGCGATCATATTAACGTAGATAATGAGTATGTTGCCTATTGCCAGGTTGAAAATCGAAATATAAAGAACCCAGTCAGGAAATACGGTACGGATATTGTCAAGATCGAATATCAGGTAGCAAATAAAAATCAGGAGCAGAAGCGGGTAGATGAGAAAGGTAACAGGTGTTGCGCCTATAAAAAAGTTAAAGCCCAAAAAACCCTTCCAGCCTATTTTTGCTATCAGTTTTGAAGGATTACGCATATGTACCAGATAGGTTTGCATATAACCTTTTATCCATCTGGAGCGTTGCCTGATCCAGTTGAAAGGTTCGTTGTTGGCTTCCTCATAAGTGGTAGAGTTTACCAGTGCCACCTTGTAGCCTTTTGCAAAAGCCCTAATGCCAAGGTCGGCATCTTCGGTAACATTAAAAGGATCCCAGCCACCCAGTTCCATCAGCTTTTCGAACTTAAAATGGTTACTGGTACCGCCTAATGGAACGGGAATATCAAGTGTGCTTAGGCCGGGCAGCATATAATCGAACCAGTACGAATATTCGAGGGTAAACATTCGTGTAAGGAAGTTTTCATTCCTGTTAAAGTAATTCAGTGCACATTGTATGCAGATGTAGTTTTCAGGAAGCTTGCTGAAGAGGATCACAACCTTTCTCAGCTGGTCATGGTCTGGTATATCTTCAGCATCATAAATGGTAAGATACTCACCACGCGAAAAATAGAGACCATAGTTACAGGCTTTTGGTTTTGTTTTTGGCATGTGGAAAGGAACAACAATCACTTCAAAAATGGCCGGAAAATCAAGATCTCTTACAGCATTTAATGTTTTGTCATCATCTTCTTCTATCAGCAGTTTAATATCAAGTTTTTCTCTCGGGTAATCTAACGATTGTAGGTTCCAGATCAGTTTTTTGATCAGCTTATCTTCTCTGTAAACTGGTAACTGAATGGTAAAAACAGGCAGTTCTTGTTTCTTTGCCCCTAAAATCTCTTTTTTGCTTACTGCCTGGAAAAGTTCGAGCTTTGATCCGGTAAGGGCAAGAAACAACTTAAAAGTAACGGCCACCAAAAAGAAGCTGCTCATTAACATATTAATGATGATGGTGGTGTTTGTAAAACTGAGAAAGAGAGAAACTGTAACCAGCGCAATAACTGAAAAGATGATAATGAGCTGGGATTTGGTAAAAGTAACAAGAGCCGAGCTTTCCGGATCCCTGTTGAGTAATTCGAAAACCGCTTTTTTAACATAGGTTTCACCCAGTAGTTTATGTCCGAGCCAAATGATATCAAGATCGGAGCTAAGCAGTACTTTTACAGGGCAACCGTACTTTTCCTCAATCAACAGAAAATCTGCTGTTGCAGTAGGATCGGCAACGGCAACAACTACATAACCATCTTCTATTCGCAACGGCAGGATTAGATCGCGATCAACGGATTTAAGATCCGTCTGCATCATTACCTCAAGATCAGTCTCTTCCAATCGAACGTCTTTAAAATCATAGCCTTCTTCCAATAAGCATTTTTGATAATCTTTCCGGCTGATGTACCCAAAATTAAGCAGTATTTTAACCAGTGATAATCCGCTGGTTTCTCCAAAAGAAGCAATCCGCACCACATCATCACGCGTTATATAACCATGCTCAGAGAGTATTCCTATAATATAACGCTTTTGTTCTTTGTCCATATTAAAAGCGTATAATCCCGGTAACTGTAACGCCTTGGCCAATACCGGAGTTTCTGTTGAATATATCATGGAAAAGGCCTGCGAATATCCAGTTATCACCAGTAATGCGCTGTCCAAAGCCGATATTGGCTTTTACAAATGTAAATTCGGTGTTTGAAGCTGGATTTTCTGGATTAAATTGGTTCGATCTTAACGAACTGATCCCGTTTATCTCTCCCATAAGTTGATTGTTTTTGCCCAAATGCAATCCTGATGTTGCGATGTAGCTTACCTGTCCTACGTTACCAAACGTATTACCGAAATACTGCCTGTAACCTGCTTCTACATTAAAATAAGCTGCCGGGGTAGTTCCACTAAAAAGTAATTTTAGTTCGGAACCGAATTGGCCATAACCCGTGCTTGGGTTACCATTTTTGCTATACAGCGGAACCGCTGCCAATGCCTGGGCCGAGAGAAAGTACTTTTTTTGATTAAATTCCAAAAGATTGTATTTAAGCCCTATTTCTACGTCCGAAAGTGCCGTATTGCTATTTCTTTGCATATTATCTTTAAACTGTGCAGAAGTTAAAGGAAGTTTTGCAACCAGATCAAGGTGGTCTGTAATGCCATATTCCAGATAAAGCTGCATCGTAAAAGAACTGTATTTTCCGTCATTTGCATAATTATACTTCTGCCCATTAAGATCGCGGTACTGGTTGGCCACGAAATAACTGAGGTAGGGGGCCAATAGCGCATTGCCTTTTCGCATAGGGAAGCCACTCGCTATAGCATACTGTACCATGAAAAATGAAATAATTGTTGCGAAAATAAATTTTATAGCTTTGGGTTTCATGGCAATAAATTATTGATTTACAATTTTTTGTGACTTTTTTACTTTTGAGCGTACATATAGGTAAGCCAAAAAAATCAGGAACAGCGCACCCGCAAGCAAAAGCAATTTGTATTTGAGCCACAGCGTTAGCCAGTGGCCGTTGCCATCACCTTCATAAACAATATTGTTGCTGTTCCTTTCGAGGTTGAATATGAGGTGGTTGTTTTTGCTGTTGATCATTGTATTTCCTGACAGCAGGTTTAACTGTTCATTTAAATCCAGAATGCTATTTGACAAAATTTCTGTAGCAGTATCGTTTGGCAGGGCGGTAACAGAAAGTATCAAAGGATAATTCTGATCACTAAAGATCTGCGAAATTGCTGCAGCTTCTGGTGAGGAAAGTTTATATATCGCTTCACCAGGCTGCTCCCCATAAATGGTGAAATCATTTTGATACTGTAAGGGCATCTCTTTAAAACTACGAAGCAACTGATCCTGCCTATCGCTTATTAATACAATGTTGCGTCCTTTATACTTATCTGCATTGTTACTAAAATCGACAATGGGACGGTATACGATCTCATTACTCGGATGGTCATTTAACTGATAGGCCAATTCACAAATTGCTTTTACTGCATGAGAAAGCATATTCTTTGCTACCAATATGGCCGTTCCCTGTTGAAAAGCATCAGGATAACTGTAAAAACTGGCTTGCTTTTCCTCCAGGTCATCAGATACTTCTATATAAGATTTTGAGGCATCAACTTGTCCGATAAAATGTCGAAAATTACCCTTACACATTCCATCCGCCGGGTAAAAAATAAATTCTGTTCTGAGTACATTAAATTTTTTGATCTGGTAGCGGTTAACTGTTGTAAATACCTGCAATGCGCCAGATTCATTCAATTGTCTGCTTGTGAGTAAGATATCGTTTAAATAAACATTAAAATAGCCCCTGTCATTTTGCCCAATACCAGAAAACTTAATATCAAACTGGCAGTTCAATGCTGCCGGAATAGAGTTGAATACCGATGTTTTAAAGCGATAATCATGCGTCAGACTGCCTGTCCCCGTCATTAGATTGTTATTGTTTTCCAGGACTGAGAGATTCAGTCTGTTTTTTTTCTCCAATTCCTTATATCCTGCCTTTTCAACTTTTAATACGTCCTGAAAGCTACTATTCAAAATTCCCGGGGTTAGCAGTGCGTCAGCAGCCTTGCTCATACCGGCAGCGTCAGCTGCGGTTACAAATAGGATCTGCCTGAGCGACCCATCCTTTGTGGTATCAGTTTCTTTATGCAGATAGAGAATACCCTGGCCTTTTTTAGGATCTATATTTAATTTGGAACCGAATTTCGACTTAAGCTTATGCGCTAATCCAACGGAAATAAAATTATCTAGACTTTGTGGCATCTGCGAAATTGGATAAAGCGCTATGCGCTCGGTACCGCCCCTTAACAGTTTAGCATAGGTTAAAGCAACTGTTTGCAGTTCAGCAGCCGAAATATCATTGGGATAAACAATCGCTTTTTTGCTGAAAAGGGCATTGGAAAGATTGACACTAGACGGACCATACTGCTTATTTTTGGCCCAGTACACAGTAGAGCTTGGCAAAATGTTTAGCCATAAACCAGCTTGGTTCTCATCCTGGCAAACATCATCTCCAATCATTAGCTGTGATTTGACGGTAATTTTTAGAAAGTCAGCAGTGCTGTTGTTGCTTTTGCGTATGTGTACTACAAGCCTGTTGATACTGTCTGCCTGAAAATTGCTGCTAAGTGCAGGCATATCATTAACCAGGATATGAATAAATGACTTTGCAGTATTTAGTATCTTTGATGCCTGGAAATCGATTATTAGGGTACTTTTATCCATCTGTTGGCTGGGCAGTACGCGGATGTAATAAATATACTGTCCTTCAGTTCCCCTTATCAATTGGGATTGATAACCGTAAGATTCGAATGACTTTTGTGCGAAACCTGATAGGGAGCAAATAAACAGTGCGAAAAAGATCAGTAGTTTTTTCATCTGGATAAAAATTTGAATAGTATTATTGGTTAAAAGCAAGTACGTAACAGCTATGGGTTTGGCTTTTATGATATATGAGTTCGCCTCCCATTTTTTCGGCAAGCAGCTTGGCAATATAAAAACCAGGGCCAAGACCCTGATTAAGGCTTTGTACCGTTGGTACTGCAGATTCCCATTCGTTTACCACACGATCTGCTTCTATGCCAGGTAGGATACAGTTGATGATCAGATGAAGTTTGTTGTTGCTTTCCCTCATCCTGCAATCAATAAGTTCGTTTTTGTTGCAGAATTTAAAACAGTTCGCGAAAAGATTAAAAAGAATCTGTTCGGTATAAAGTTGATCCAATTGGACCATTGGCCATTTTTTGTGCGGGTCTATATTAAAGTTTATGTGGGGATACCCAAAATCGTTAACCATGCAATTGACTACCGCTTGGGCACTGGCAAAAAGATCGACTTTTTTTAGAGATACTACAACGTCACTTGATAGGGCCGAATGATCATTAGGGAAAAGTTCTGCAAGTTGTTGCAGCCTAAGTATATTTTGGTTTATAGTTTCTATGTGATGTAAATTTTGGTGCTCATACTCGGAATTTCTTATCGCATTCGCCGATAAATTGATCGAACTGACAAAACTCAGTATATCTTCCCGCACAAATGCCATAAAGCTATCTTGCTGCATAACCAGCCCAGTTAATCTAGAATTCGATAGTTCAACTTGCTGGTTTTTCTCTACCAGTTCATCATGTAGCAGATTGAGCTGGGTTGTTGTATTTTTTAAACGCAGATTGTTTAAAGTATTTCTTCTAATAATGTCATACCTGGCCATTGGGATAAAACAGGAGAAAAAAAAGATGATTATAAATAGTCCAGCACCTTGGGTAATATAGGTTTCTACACTAACCGTATTAAGGAGGTGATATCCTATTGCCATAAATATAAGTGTGGCAAAAAAATGACCGAATGAGTTTACAGGGTTCCAAAAAACTACGAGGTTAAAAAGCATTGATAAACTCGCAAAAACCATAAAAAATATAGGCGCAATATCAAACGGTACAATATTGCATATAATGGAAACATTAATTGATATGAGCAGAATTGTGGTATGTAATGCAGGATCGGCAGATTTTCCAAGTCTCAACGAAATGTCGTAAACAGCATATATTAGTAAAACTATGATTATTTTAGTGAGAAAAAGTTCTTGATAAATAGGGTAGGCGTACACATAATCCAATATGCCCAGTAAGGGATATAGGAATATAACTGTCCAAATAATGATATTGGCGTAGTATGTCGATTTTTTTGTTAATTGCTTTTCATATGCCATTTCACTGACATAAATAGCACTTGAGGTACCTGTTATGGTTGGGGATTTCATAATGTCAGAGATGAATTTTAAACATAATAAAAAAAACGAATTGAAACAAAAAAAATACATACTGTTGCTTCTGATCGTTTTTGAGCAGTTTGGCTATGCACAGCAAAGCAGTCTGTCTTATTTGCGCGCTAACCAATTAGGACATGGTATTAATGTATCCTGGCTTGAACAGTACTGGAATCCTAAAGCATTGGACTTAAATAAATTAACCGATGCCGATTTCCGGTTAATTGCTGGTTTAGGGCTTAAAACAATCCGTTTGCCTGTTGCTTTTCAACAGTTCTATATCGAGGGCAGCGATATACAGAAAGCGAAACTGCTTTCTAATATAGATGCAGTGATCAAAAAATCCATTAAATACCGGATGAAGTTAGTGCTGGTAAACCATTATGGTAACCTCAGGGTAGATCATTTGCAATACGATACAGAAGAACTATTGGGGCTATGGACACTTCTTGAAAAACGTTACCGAAAAATCAGTGGCAACAGCCTGTATTTTGAGTTGCTGAACGAACCGGTGATCAGTGATCAGCAATGGCTTCCGGTTGCACAAAAACTGATAGCACGTATAAGGAAGATGTCGCCTGGTAGGACAATTATTGTGGGAGCCTCAAATTATAACAGTATTTACGAGCTGAGTAGGACAACTCCTTTACCATTTAAAAATATCATATATACCTTTCATTTTTATGAACCATTTATATTTACACATCAGGGTGCCGATTGGATAGGGAAACAGGTATCTACGACAGGCATCCCTTTTCCTTATCAAGATCATCAGATGCCCCCTTTAGCCCCGTCTGCAAAGGGAACGGCCGGTGAGGCAAATTATAATAATTACCACAATGAGGGAAAGGCCGGAGCCGTGCACGATAAATTGATGATCATTAAGCAATGGTCTAATACCAATCACGTACCCGTATTATGCGGTGAGTATGGCGTATACAAGAAATTTGCATCCGGGCAGAGCATATGCAATTATTTAACCGCTGTTAAAAACGAACTCGATCAGCTATCCATTCCATGGATGATCTGGGAATATGATGAAAATTTCTCTGTTTTTAAAGGTAAACCTGGTATAAAAATGTTGAGCCCCTGTATGGTAGATCTGTTTAGGGAGTAATTTTAAGGTGCTTGTTCCCGCATAAAGCATAATTAAACTTGCGAGTAAAGCCCAACATAATGCCATGGATGTTGTAACAATTTGTGCTTTAAAGTTTTATTTGCTCAATTGAAGGTGCTTTGGCAGTTTCCTTAGTTAACTTGATTTAATGAGGAGAAAAACTGAGTCCACGCAGTACAAATTCTATTGCATCATGTAATTTGTTTCCTGCCAGATTATATCCTAAAAACCACAACTGACATTAAGTCAAGTTGTGGTTTTTCCCGTATTAAAAATTCGACTTAAAACTAAGAGATTTTTCCGATTATCATTTCGTTTTCGCTCTTTTCAGCGTGCATTTTCCAATGTGTTTCCGCAACCTCTTTTGAAGAAATAACAGGCGTTCCCGGAGGGAAATGTTTTAATAATTCTTGGTCGGGTTCATCAGTATTATAAACCAACCCGCCAATTGACACAATGCCTACAAAAATATTTTCGGCTGACAAATCGTTGTTCAGCACACGGACATAATTTAATAAAGCACCAGCAGCAATTCCGAAACTAGCTGTTGTAGCACTTGGTTTTTGTGCAGACGAAGCAGTCGTAAATAACAAACTCCCCTCTTTTTTAGAAAGCATATCGGGCAGTACTGCTTGTACTACTGTAATTGCACTTAACAATTGGAAATCTAAATGGAATGTTGCATTTTCAACATCTATTTTTCTTGGTCTACGCATGGTTTCCATTGACGGAGTTGGGCTAAACTCTATTATATCAATAGCACCAAAATGTTTTTTTACAGCAGCCAAAGCATCTTTTAAAGAATTTTTATCCAATACATCAGCGTAAAAAGAAGCAGCAGAAATTTTTTGTGCTTCAAGCTGTTTAACCAAATCATTTAATTTTTCCTGATTTCTAGCCAAAAGCGCTACATGATAACCTTCTTTTCCAAAACGTTGTGCTACAGCCAATCCAACACCTGGACCGGCACCAATAATTGCAATAGTTTTTGCCATTTGTTTACTTTTTATTTAGTGCCACAAAAATACCTAAATTGCTAAAAAATTGCAGGTAGTTACCAAAATGTAACTACTTACCTTTAAGTAATCGACTTTATGATTGAGATAACAAAACGACTACAGAAATCTGCCGAGCTATTTCCTAATGTTACGGAATGTAAATCTTCCATAGGCCCAATACAAGATGCTTTATACGTATTGGGCGGAAAATGGAGGATTCCTATTTTGGTAGCCATGCTTGAAGGCAACAGGCATTTTGGTGAAATTCAAAAGACAATAAATAAAATTTCTGCGAAAGTGCTTGCACACGAATTAAAGGAACTTGAATTAAATGGTTTTGTAAACCGACATGTTTATGACACGAAACCTGTAGGCATTGAATACGAACTTACTGAATATACAAATTCGCTGGGTACTGTAATTGTTGCATTGAGGGAATGGGGAATATTACACCGTGAAAAAGTGAAGACAGAGTGGAATTGAAAAACAACAGACTTATAGGCCACACCCCGAGCTTTGACACTAATAGGCTCTGCTAGCATTTCCCGAAGCGGATTCTGTTCTACGGACTTTAAAATCATTTACAAAAAATTGAACTCAATGGATAAGGTCAATATTTAATGCCTGTAAGTTTGAAACGTTGCCTCAATAAGAATCTAACAGGAAAATAATTTGAATTGAAATGCATTGCCAGATATAGAAAAATATGTCTATAATTGATCTCAATTTATTCTTAAATTGGCTTCAGACAAAGTTTTGGCACTAAAACCCCTTTTTAATGAGCAGGAACTGTTGGCTAAAATAGCTAAAGGGGACGAGCGTGCCTTTACGGAGCTTTTTGAAGGGTATTATGGTGCATTGGGTGAGTTTGTATATAAAATTACTGAATCGAAAGCTGTAACTCAGGAAATTGTCCAGGATGCCTTCATCAAAATTTGGCTACGAAGAGAGACACTTGTCGATATTAAAAGTTTCAGTAATTACCTGTTCATCATTTGTAGAAACCAAACGTATAACCAGTTAAGGAAAATTGCTCTTGAACGTAATTTTAATTTGCCAATCGAACAACACATTAACAGGGATTTTGATATTCAGGAAGAGCTTGTGCAAGTTGACCATTACCGGGTACTAATCGATAGTTCTATTGATAAACTTCCGGAACAAGCTAAAAGAGTTTATCTGCTCAGTCGCCACGAAAGGCTAAAGCACGAAGAAATTGCTAAAAAATTAAATATTTCATCTGAAACAGTTAAAAAGCACATTCAATATGCCGTTAACTTCATTAAGAAAGACCTTGATTCTAAAATCGACATCGTTATACTGATGATTTTAATGAATTATTTAATGATTTATTAATGTTTAGTTAATTTTTATTAACACCACTACCCCTTTTTTGCTGGTCTTGTGTCTTTAGTGCAAAATGTCGATAAATCCATTTTTTATGCAGGACGTACGGTTAAATATACTCTTCAAGAAATACTTCGATAAAACAGCAAATCAGCAGGAGCGGGAAGAATTGTTTTTGTTGGTCAGCACAGTAGAAAATAGAGAAAATATTGAGCATGAAATGGAATTGCATTGGGTAAATTTTAATGCAATAAATAATCCATTTTCAGTGCAGGACAAATCTGCAATGATCGAAAATATGCTTCACTTTATTGGTGAAGAAGCTGTAAAGCCAAATAAACAAGTTAAGACTTATAAATTATTTTTGAAATGTGTTGTAGCAGCATCTATTGCCATTGTAGTAATGTTTGGAAGTTATTTTTATTATAATAATGATAAACAATCAACAGACGCAGTAGCTTACGAACAAGATATCGCTCCGGGGAAAAATGTTGCAACTTTAACCCTGGCAAATGGGCAAAAGATTTTGGTTAATAATGCATTATCAGGAAATATTGCAATGCAATCTGGTGTAAAGATTTCCAAAACACCTGATGGGCAGATTGTATATGAGATCATGGATAATGGTGCAAAGAATTCAGGATACAATACTTTATCGACTTCTCGTGGGGAACAAACTCAGTTGCGTTTACCTGATGGAACACTCGTGTTCCTGAATGCAGCATCTTCATTAAAATATCCGGTAAGTTTCGTTGAAAAAGGTAAACGACAGGTCTTTTTAACAGGTGAAGGATATTTCGAAGTTGCTAAAGATCGTTTACACCCTTTCATTGTAAAAACGGCGCGACAGGAAGTTCGGGTTTTAGGAACACATTTCAATATAAATGCATACGAAGATGAGGCAGCTACAAAAACCACATTGCTGGAAGGAAGTGTATTGATCTCAAATTCAAACCACAGCCAAAAAGTACTAAAGCCAGGGGAGCAATCTGTCCTTGATGCTGGTCTAATCCAGGTTGCGCCTGCAGATGTTGAAGAAGTTACCGACTGGAAGAACGGGGAATTTATTTTTGGTGGGGATGATTTTCGTACGGTGATGCGCAAGATTGGGCGTTGGTACAATATCGAAGTAATCTATGAACCATCAGCTCCTGTAAATCTGCAATTAGGAGGGTTCTCATCTAGATCACGAAATATTTCTACTGTATTAAAGATGATTGCAAAAACTGGCGAAGTGCATTTTAGGATAGAAGGACAAAAGGTGTTTGTAAGCAAATAATTATAATATCAATTAACAGATTATTAATTTTTAAACAAAAAGGATGAAAATACTTGTACGACAGCAAAACTGAGCATAAAAGGTCAGGGGTATGCGGAAACATCCCCTGACGATAGTTCAGCATTAGTAAAATCAACTAAAACTGCAACAGCCCTGAGCTTCGAACCACATGGGCTGATGCTAAACCAAACCAAACAAATGTATAAATTTTATCTCATTGAAACGGATAGATCCAACCGTCTATTCCCTAAACTCTGGCTTGTAATGCGCCTAACCACCGTTATTATATTAATCACGCTGATGCAGGTAAGCGCAGCTGGTTTTGCACAAAATGTGACCCTAAATCATAAAAATGTATCTCTTGAAAAAATTTTCCGGGAAATTCATCGGCAAACTGGCTATGATTTCCTGTACAACCGGGATATTATCTCGAAAAAGCAACCTATCAATATTGCTGTAGACAATCAGCCACTTCAAACAGTACTTACCTCATGCCTGAGCAAACTCTCATTGGAATTTTCTATAGAAGATAAAATGGTTGTTATCAGAGAACAGGTACATACGGGAAATGATGGTAATGTTGCTGTTGATCTGACTATTTCAGGCAAGGTGACTGACTCCACAGGTACGGCTTTATCCAATGCAAGTGTAAAGAATGTCACGCAGAACAAATCTGTCGTCACTGCAGAGAACGGTACTTTTACCATTGCCGCCAATGTTGGGGACAGGATTGAAATTTCATTTGTCGGATTTATAAAGATCAGCTTTACAGCAAAGGAAAATTTGCCCTATCAATTGATTAGACTTAATGTAACAAGTGATAAGCTTACAGAAGTGCAGGTTGTTTCTACAGGTTACCAGACCTTACCTAAGGAGCGGAGTGCAGGATCTTTTGCAAAGCCCGACATGGAGATATTGAAAAACCGGACGGGAACAATGAACATCCTCCAACGTTTGGATGGATTAATTCCTGGTCTAACCATCAACAATGCAAATACAGACAACTTTCAAGTCCGTGGACTAACCTCCATTGGTGTGCTTAGTGGGGGTACAAGTGGCGTTTACAGTGGTACCGAGCGTGGGCCACTTATTGTTGTAGACGGGATTGCGATCAGTAATATTGCTTCGGTAAACCCAAACGATGTAGCTGATATAACGGTGCTGAAAGATGCTACAGCTGCATCCATCTGGGGTTCCAGGGCTGCAAACGGCGTAATTGTAATTACAACGAAACAAGGGGGACGTTCAGGGAAATTAAAAATTGAATATGATGGTTTCGTTAATTTTTTAGGCAAACCTGATCTGAACAATATGCCCTTACTAAACAGCCAGCAATTTATACAGGCTGCGAAAGATATATTCGATCCTTCCGTTACAAGCTGGCAAACGGCAAGCAATGCCCCATTTGCAATTAGTACCGGCGTTTCTCCTCACGAACAAATTTTGTTTGACTGGTCTCGCAAGCTAATTCCAACCTCGGTAAAAGATGCTAAACTGGATAGTCTGGCAGGAATTAGTAACCATGCACAAATCAGGGATCTCTTCTATCAAAATGAGTTGTTAACCAACCATACACTTTCGGTAAGGGGAGGAACCGAAAAATACAGCATTTACGGCTCTTTTGCTTATACTGGAGCTCAGAATAGCAAACCTGGATCTTATACCAATACCTACAAAGTCAATGCCCGTCAGGATTACCGTCCCTCACGCTATCTGAGTATGTACCTGATTACCGATCTTACCAATTCTAGAAGTAAGACAACACCTTTGCCGAACGCGAATTATACTTTTTTACCGTATCAGTTGTTTCGCGATGCGAATGGGAACAATATTCACATGCCCTGGTTATCCAGGACGGATTCTTTACGTAAAGCTTATGAGACCAGAAGTGGTATAAGTTTAGATTATAGTCCATTAGATGAAGCAGGATATGGTTATACCCTTACCGATAACCTGCTGGCCAGGCTCACCGCAGGCGTTTCACTCAACCTATTAAACGGTTTAAAACTGGAAGGTACATATGGATTGGTAAAAGGCAGCGACAACAGCCGTAATTATCGGGCACAGGAAGCTTACGAATCCAGAAATGAAGTGGTAAGTTTTGCCACAGGGAGTGTGGCCACTAACAACATCCGTTATTTTATGCCCCAAAAAGGAGGACGATACATATCGGGGAATAATGCACAGGAAAACTGGACCATCCGTCATCAATTGGCATACAATAAAAACTGGAAAGCATCAGACCACCAGTTATCTGCCATTTTTGGTGCAGAAATGCAAAAGGCGTTGACAAGAAGTACATCGATTACGCAAAGAGGTTTTAACCCGCAACTTGGTACATCTCAACCGTTAAACTATGATACTTTAGCCAAAGGGGTCGTTAATACGATTATGCGTTACAACTCTTCGAGGAGTACTTACAATACCAATGATTTTAGTTATGGAGAGGTAGAAACACGGTTTCGGTCGATTTATGCAAATGCAGCCTACACTTTCCTACAGCGTTATACCGTTAATGGTAGCTGGCGTCAGGACAAATCCAATCTTTTTGGCACTGAAAAATCGGCTCAGAATAAGCCTGTATGGAGTATTGGCGTAAACTGGGCGCTTTCAAGAGAGCATTTTATGGAAAATATCAAATGGCTTCAAAGATTCAACCTAAGGGCAACTTATGGAATTACAGGAAATGCACCAACACCCGGAACAGCAGCCTCTAAAGATATTATTATCGCAGGAACTGGGTCAGCAACCTTTCCCGGATCAATCGCTTATGTCATTTCAAGTTATGCCAACAGAAGCCTTACCTGGGAATCGACGAAAGTAACCAATGTTGGAATGGATTTCACAATATTGAACGGCAGGATCAGCGGGGCCTTGGATTTATATCATAAAAAAACGGAGAACTTACTTGGCAATCTACCAAGCAATGGTTTCACAGGTGTAACCACAATCGTGGGTAACCTGGGCGATCTCACCAATAAAGGTATTGAGCTAAGCCTTACTACCATAAATGTGGTCAGCGGTAACTTCAGCTGGAATACTTTATGGAACATTGCTTACAATTCAAATAAAATCAATCGCCTCTCCACAGCCCTTACTGCAACGACAGGTAATTCGGTCATCAACAACAATGCTTACGGGGGCTTCTACCAGGGGTATGCAGCTTATGCACTTTTTGCCTACAATTATGCCGGACTGGACAATATGGGTGATCCGCAAATCCGGTTGGCAAATGGTACGGTAACTAAAGCGTTGAACGTAGCCAAGCCTGAGGATATGGTTTTCATGGGCACTTATCAGCCCAAATGGAGCGGCGGTTTTTCCAATACTTTCAGGTATAAGTCACTTTCACTTTCTGCTAACGTGATCTACAACCTGGGGCATGTGATGAGACGTGACCTGGACAGAACCTATACCCTCAATAGCCTGTCTCCGAACGGCATATCACTAACAGGTGCGAATGTCCATTCAGATTTTGCTTTACGCTGGCAGAAGCCAGGCGACGAAAATTTCACGGACATACCTGGCTGGGTAAGTAATGCAAACACGAGTGGGAGCAGACGTTTTGTTAATTATTATCTATACGGAAATACGAATGTGATCAGTGCGTCATATATTAAATTACGGGATGTTACACTTGCTTACAAGCTTCCTGATATGTTATCGCGCCGCATTAACGCCGAAGGAATAACAATACGGTTGCAGACAGGTAACATCATGTTATGGAAAGCAAACAAATTTGATATTGATCCGGAATTTCAGAATGCACTGTTGGGTATCCGAGGACAAGTAGCTAATCAGCATACTTTTTCCGTTGGCATCCACGTAGACTTCTAATCATTTAAAATAAAGAAAAATGCTAAAGAAAAATTTAATCACCATATTATTTTTTATAGTACTGTCATATTGTACGGTACTTACCTCTTGTAAAAAGAATTTCCTCGAGGTTGACCCGATTGGTAGACTCATTGCAAAGACAACGAACGATTATAACAATCTCTTTTACACAACAAGTTTGCTGGCCACGGGCTCTTCAGATATACAGATTACCCTGAGTGACGAAGTTGCAGGGGTTTCTACTTACCTGAATCCGGCGGCTGTTAGAATTCAGAAGGCCTTTCGCTGGGAAAACGACATCTATCTGGATAATGAAGATGCCGTTGAATTTACGCGTTTAACAGCTCAGGTCTATTTGCTCAATAAGATTGCGAATGAAGTAATGAGTTCTACAGATGGTTCTGAATCTGAAAAAAGAGCGTTACAGGCAGAGGCACATGCAACCAGGGCCTGGAGCTATTTTATGCTCATCAATTACTATGGCAAACCATACAATCCGGCAACAGCAGCAGCTGATCCGGGCTTTCCTATTGTTACAGAAGCGGATGCAGCAGTAACTTCCTTTAGTAGAGCCAGCGTACAGGAAGTTTATGATTTCATTATAAAAGATCTTACTGAAAATATTCCTGCTCTTCCACGGAACTCTAATTTTGGATTGAGACAGCGGATGAACAAATCGGCAGCTATTGTTTTATTGGGCAAGGTCTATCTTTTTATGGGTAGATACACAGAGGCGTTGGAACAATTAAATTTGGCTGCAACCCTACTACCAACCAATGTAACTACAGAGCTCTATGATTATAACCAGACGCTTGTTCTTGGCGGTAGCTGGGGCTATTCGCCAACGGTAAATTCATACACGAATGGCCCACTTCCTTTTCAAAGTAACGAAGGCATGCTGGCAAGAAATTTCACTTCCAGTTTTATGGAATCCTCAAATTTACTGCTTTTGACCCAGGAAGCTTACCAACTGTATGGTGCGAACGACCAAAGGAAAAAATTATTTACGTCAAAGGCTAATCCCATCTCAACTAACGTAACCTTTCCATTAAACATGGTAAGAAGGTATGGCTATAATACAGTTCCTTCTTATGGGATAACCTATCCTGAATATTTCCTCCTTCGTGCAGAATGTAAAGCAAGAACCAACGATTTGACTGGCGCTAAGGACGATCTTGAAACACTTCGGAAAAAAAGAATGCCCGCAGCTGATGCTGTTGTGAATATTTCAGATCGTAATCAGATGATTAGGTTTGTTATAAATGAGCGCCGGAGGGAGTTTGCACTTAATGGTTATCGTTGGTTTGATATGAGGCGGTTATCCGTTGACCCACTTTTTGCTAACGATGTTTATACACATAAGATTTTCGATATTCAAGGCAATATTGTATCTACTTACACCTTGCCTAAAGAGCGCTTAACCCTCAGGTTACCGCTTAAAATAATGGCCCAGAATGCTAACCTAACAAATAATCCATAATCATGAAAGTAAATATAATCGCAATTCTTCTGCTGATTTGTTGTCAGGGAAAAGCACAATCGAAATATAATGGATCTTTTACCATTAGTGGTGATGTTTCTAAAGTATGCAAAACAGGAATGATGACTATGTCCTATGCTGATGCGAACGGCAAAGCTAACAGGGATACTGCAAAGATCGAAAACGGAAAATTTAAACTTTCAGGCGAGGTATCAGAGCCTGTGGTCGCAATACTTAAGATAAAATTTCCCCAACCTACCGTTGGACCAGCTTTATACGATCCGAAAAATGTGTACAGGATTCTGTTGGAACCAATTCACTATAAATTGAGCACAACTGGAGAAAGTCTAAATACCGCAGTTGTAAAAGGAAGTCAGATCCAGCAGGAATACACCAGGTATTTTATGTCGGTACAAAAGTTGCATTATGAAATGCGGCCTTATAATGCGCAATCGCAATCATTTGAGAAGCAAATGGACGTAAAAAACTTCGTTGATGTACAAAAAAAGCTAGACTCTTTAGACGGGGTAGAGCGAACTATGGTTGACAATTATGTATCGGCTAACCCTCGCTCTCCTGTTGCGCTGTTTGCAGTTGAGGATTACAATAGGGCCATTATGTCGCCCAAGCCTTTTAAGGCCTATTTCGATAAGCTTGATCCTGAATTAAAGAAAACAAGTATAGGTCGGAAGCTGGCCAAAAACATTGAGGAAATGGAATATTTTTTACCAGGCAGTCAGTCAGTTGATTTTACTCAACCAGATACATCAGGAAAGCGTGTTAGCTTGTCGGAGTTTAAAGGGAAATATGTGCTCTTGGATTTTTGGGCAAGCTGGTGTGGTCCCTGTAGGGCACAAAGTATTTTCATGAAAAAGGCCTACACTCAGTTTAAAGATAAGAACTTCACCATCATCAGTGTGTCCTGTGACGATAACAGAGAGAAATGGATCAAAGCCATAAGGGAAGATGGGGTTGGCATATGGACACAACTTGGAGATATGACCGGGAAAAAAAATATAGTCAATGATATTTATAAAGTGAGATCAATTCCACAAAACCTGCTAATTGACCCTACAGGAAAAATAATAGCCAAAAACTTAGGTGGATTGTTACTTGAAATGAAGTTAAAGGAGATTTTAAACTGATAACCTGAGTTCGATTAATAATGTGCTTTAATTCTGGTTATTTGGCGCCTTGCATGAACGGTCGTCACCCTGAACTTATTTCAGGGTCTTTATAACAAGACGGTTTAACAGGGAAAATACTGACCACGTAGTAGCTACAAGACAATTGAAAATATTACTTCTACTTGTAAAATAAATGCAATAGCTATCGGATCAGCATGACGAAACGGCTAGCCAATTCGTCCTAATAAAGTACATTAATTTTAAAACATTAATCGAACTCAGGTTATTTCTATTATCACTGTATTTCGCCATGCAGATTTAGAATTAATGCAATAAAAGCGCGAATAAGGTTTTTGAACAGGGATTGTCAAATCTTAAACCTATTGATGGTACGCTTGACCTTTATGAAGATGCTATCAGATATAATTTCGAAATAATGGTTAAAGTTATTGCTGAGAAACAGGTACATAACGACAATGGATGTGGACGTGCTAAAAAATAATATCAATATATTTGATTAGTATCCGTTGCCTAAAATAAAAAACGAGACAAACAGCGAAAAAACTGATTTGTCTCGTGAGGTGCTCCCGACGAGATTCGAACTCATATCGATGGTACCGGAAACCATAATTCTATCCATTGAACTACGGGAGCAAGGCTGCAAATATAGGATTTGAAAACTTATTTTTTTGGCATTTTTAATAAAAAAATACAGTTAATTCAGCTATGACCGTCACAGTTCAGGCTAAGTTCTGCCGGATAATAGAAACCTATCTTCAATATACTTGCTGAAGGCAGCCTTATAATGAGCTGCCATCAATACTTCATACTTTCCGAGATTTATCTTATTACCTTCAATTTTCTTTACGAAAGCCGAATTGATGATGTACGATTTGTGTACCCTGAAAAAGCTGGTATTGAATTTAAGTTTTTCCTCCATCTCCTTAATGGTCATGTAAACCGAGTGATTTTCAGTAGGGGTGTACAGATGGATATGATTATTTGAACCCTGGATATAGATGATTTCGTTTTTTGGTACAGTTAATATTGTACTTTTATCGCTGGATTTTCTAAAATAGAATACATCTTCACTATCTCCTTCAAAATTATGGCTCCCGTAGCATTCTTTTAACACATCATTTATCACTTTTGCAAATTCTGAAAGATCAAATGGCTTAAGAAGATAATGCTTTGCCCTGACTTTAAAAGCCTCAATCGCATATTGCGGGTAGGAGGTGATAAAAATAATATGGTGCGATTCACCTTTCAGATTTTCTGCAAGGTCAATTCCAGAAAGATGAGGCATGTCGATATCCGTGAAGATGATATGGCTTTGCTTCAGCATGGTAATATCATTTAGTGCCGGAACTGATTTTGTGTAGGTTAATGCTAATCTGAGTCTCGGAAATTCTGAGATAAATTCTTGAAGAATGTCAATAGCTGACTGATCATCATCGATAATAATGCAGGGGATTGTGTTGTTCATGAGAGATAGATTAGATATGACAAGATACAAAATATTCCTGATTAGCATCTGGGGGGTATGAAAGCTTTTTTAAGGTAACTGACATCGCCACGCTTTCGGGCATTGAAAAGTAAAAAGATTTTCCAGTCATTTATGATCTGTAGATGTTAGCCATAATTTGTATGTAGTTTGGAAAACTGATAGAATAGATGCTAAATGAATTGGTTTTATGATCTTCTTTTCAGTTTTCTACTGTTTATAGATGATATAGTGCTAATCTATGTGCCAAAATCTTTTTACCCGATTTATTTTATGTTAAAAAATGATTAAATCATTCATCAAACATGAGCTGATATTGACTTTGTGCACTTGTATTTTTAAATTAGGCTTTCTGCTATGCGGATTTTAGCGACTCAGGTTGGCTTTTTAAGAAATAAAAATGCACCTTTGCGAACCGTTAATTAAGGTTTAAGCATGTAACAAATTAAATAGCTGTGTATGGAAGAAATGGTTGTGGAAGAAATTCAGGAACTACTTGAAAAAGAAAATGATAGAGCGTTAAAGCAATATCTGGATCAACTGAATATTTCGGATGTTGAAGAACTGATAGATGAACTCCCACAACATGCAGCTAAATTTATTGAAACCTTATCCCTCAACAGGGCGGTAAATGTATTCAGGATCCTGGATTTTCCTACACAGGAGCGTATCATCAAAAAACTTTCGGGTAATAAACTCAATCAGATCATTAAAGATCTGCCACCTGATGATCGTACTGCACTTTTTAGCGAATTAAAAGGTGATGTGGTTAAAAAAATGATCACCCTCTTACCGCCAGAAGAACGTAAAGAATCGCTCGCACTTTTAGGCTATAAAGAAGACAGTATCGGCCGTTTAATGACACCCGATTACATCGCAGTAAAACCCGAATGGTCTATCACAAGGGTTTTGGCACACATCAGGCGTTACGGAAAAAATTCCGAAACCATCGATGTGGTGTATGTAATTGATAAGGAAGGTGTTCTGCTGGACGACATTAGGATTCGTGAAGTGTTACTTGCTGATCCTGAAGCTATTATAGGTGAATTGACCGATAAACGTTTCATCGCCTTAAAAGCAAACGATCCCCAGGAAGATGCGATTAACATCTTTAGGATGAACAACCGCGTGGCTTTACCTGTGGTAGATGAGAACAACATTCTTTTAGGTATTGTTACCGTTGATGATATTTTATGGATTGCCAACGAAGAATATACCGAAGATATGCACAAAATAGGGGGTACCGAAGCTTTAGATGAGCCTTATCTGGATATCCCGATTCTAAAACTGGTGAAAAAACGTGCTGGTTGGCTAATTGTGCTCTTTTTGGGCGAAATGTTAACTGCAACAGCCATGCAACACTTCGAAATTGAACTCGAAAAGGCAGTGGTGTTGTCTCTTTTTATTCCATTAATTATGAGTAGCGGTGGGAACAGCGGTTCCCAGGCTTCAACATTAATTATTCAGGCCATGGCCCTGGGCGAAGTAACCATTGCAGAATGGTGGCGTGTGATGCGCCGAGAACTGGTTTCAGGAGCTTTACTGGGAATCATTTTAGGTACAATTGGTTTCGTGCGCATTGTAACCTGGCAAGAATTACACCTTTATAACTACGGGCCACACTGGCTTCTCATTGCAACTACCATATTCTTTACCCTCGTTGGCATTGTTTTATGGGGTAGTTTAATCGGTTCAATGATGCCGATTATTTTGAAAAAACTCAAACTTGATCCCGCAACCTCATCAGCACCATTTGTAGCCACCATGGTAGATGTAACCGGAATTGTAATTTATTTTAGTGTAGCCGTATTGATCTTAAAAGGCGTCTTACTTTAAATTTAAATCATGCAAAAGAAAATTACCACACTTTTCACCGATATCGGGGGCGTTTTGTTAACCAATGGCTGGGATAGACATGCAAGAGGGGAGGCATCCGTACTTTTTAATCTCGATTCTGTTGATCTCGAAGAACGCCACCACCTTACTTTCGATACCTATGAAGTGGGTAAATTAACGCTTGATGAATACCTGGAGCGTATTGTTTTCTTCAAAGAACGCAATTTTACCTATGATGACTTTAAGGAATTCATGTTCAAAAAATCGCTTCCTTATCCGGAAATGATCCAATTGGTCTGCGATTTAAAAAAGAAATACAATTTAAAGGTAGCCGTAATCAGCAACGAAGGTAGAGAACTCAACCAATACCGCATCAATACCTTTAAGCTGAATGAGTTTGTCGATTTTTTTGTCTCATCTAGTTTTGTGCACTTTCGTAAACCAGATGCCGATATCTTTAAAGTAGCGATCGATATTTCGCAAAGCGACGTGGAAACGAGTTTATACATCGATGACCGGATGTTATTTGTACAAGTTGCCGAAGGTTTGGGTTTAAAAGGTATTCATCATAGCAGTTACGAAGATACTAAAGCACAGTTAGCTGCGTATGGGTTAGAGATTTAATTGATAATTATTTTCCGCGGATTTACACAGAATATATTTTATAATATTAATAGAAGAGGCGTCATTCCCGCGCAGGCGGGAATCTTAATGCAAGATACAGGCTTCAATCAAATATTTTAATTATTGTTTGCAAACTAAGAAAGTATATTTATCTTTACATCGTGAAAAATACAACAGCAAAATATTGTTTGAACTCGTGTTTTTGTTACTCAAAAAGTAACGGGTTGACTTTATTTATCTGATAAAATATAAAAAGAATTTAGAGCCGCTTGTTACAAATGTAATAAGCGGCTTTTTTATTTCTAACCGTTTGGTATGCACAATGGATGTGTGCTGGTCTGCAAAACCAGTGTAGTCAGTTCGATTCTGACACCAAACTCGCAAAAAAAAAGAGGTGCTTTGAATGATTTTCCTAGCGCCATATCAAAATATTCCTTTGTATTTGAAAAGCAAAGACAGAAGCTTTTTTGAAAGTTTGTTCCCGCTTTCTGTTCAAGGCCTGATGAAGGATCAGGCGCTTTCACTGTCAATCGGGTTTAGATGGCAAAATAACTGCTAAAAAGAAAAAGAACAGCGCTTCATTATCTGTGTGCATCTGTGGTTAATTCCTGTAATGCTGCTAATCGCCCCTAACAGCATAGCATCTTCCGTGTTTTCTAGTATCTGTGGTAAAGATCACTTATGATACTTGAAGAGTTGACAACTTTCTGTGCAACCGAGCTATTAAAGTTGTCAACTCTAATTAATAGATTCTGTGCCTCATGACAAAAATCTCTAAACAAAAAAGCCACTCTTTCAAGTGGCTCTAAATTATATTTTTCAAAATCCCCTTTAGGGGATTTAGGGGTTATACATTAAACCTGAAGTGCATAATGTCTCCATCTTCCACTACATAGGTTTTTCCTTCAACACCCAATTTACCAGCATCTTTACAGGCGTTTTCAGAACCTAGGGTTACAAAATCATTATATTTAATTACCTCAGCACGGATAAAGCCTTTTTCAAAATCAGTGTGGATTACACCTGCAGCTTGTGGTGCTGTAAAACCTTTGGTAATGGTCCATGCCCTTACTTCTTGTACACCAGCAGTAAAATAAGTATAAAGGTTTAATAATTTATAAGCTGCACGGATCAATTTATTAACGCCAGATTCAGTTAAACCTAAATCAGCCAAAAATTCCTGACGCTCTTCATAGCTATCCAGTTCAGCAATTTCTGATTCAATTTTGGCAGAAATCACTAAAACCTCGGCATTTTCATCCGCAACATTTGCTTTAACCAGATCAACATATTTATTGCCGTTAATTACCGATGCTTCATCAACGTTACAAACATACATTACCGGTTTTTGCGTAAGTAAGCCTAAATCTTCAATAAAATCGAAATCATCTTGAGCCAATGGTGCCGTACGGATCGATTTACCGCTCTCCAAATGAGATTTAACCACGGTTAAAATTTCATAAGTACGTTTCGCATCTTTATCACCACCGGTTTTAGCCATTTTTTCAACTTTTTGAATACGTTTATCAACAGTATCCAAATCTTTAAGCTGCAATTCGGTATCAATAATTTCACGATCACGGATCGGATCAACAGAACCATCTACATGGATTACATTTCCATCATCAAAACAACGTAAAACGTGAATAATTGCATTGGTCGCACGGATATTTCCTAAAAACTGGTTTCCTAAGCCTTCACCTTTTGATGCGCCTTTTACCAAACCTGCAATATCTACAATCTCGATCGTATTCGGTTGCACTTTGTTGGGTTTAACCAATTCAGCCAGTTTGGTTAATCTATCATCAGGAACCGTAATTACACCAACATTAGGTTCAATAGTACAAAAGGGAAAGTTTGCAGCCTGCGCTTTTGCATTTGATAAACAGTTAAAAAGAGTTGATTTTCCCACATTTGGTAAACCCACTATACCACATTGTAATGCCATTATTTATTAGTCTTTAAGTCTTTAGTCAACAGTCTTTAGTCGGTAATCGCTTTATCCATCACACCATCCATCTTACATTTTCCGTATTACATCTCTGCTAAAACCGCGCAAAGATAAGCTTTTAAAACCTTTATTTAAACCCTTGGTCTTGTATCAAATCTATATTTTATCTAAGTTTAGCCCAAAATACATAGAGATTAAATGGAAGATTTTGAAAAAGAAGTGCCCCAGGAAGTAAAGTTGGTTGTTACCGAAGAAATGCGCAGCTATTTTTACGATATGAGTAAATGGGCAAGATTTCTATCGGTTGTTGGTTTTGTTGTCTCTGCATTTTTAACCTTAAGTTCATTTGGAATAGGGGCTGCAATATCAGCAAATCCGGCAATGCTTAATCAATTAGGGCCGATGGCCGGTATTGGCGCAACAGGTATTACCATATTTTACCTGCTAATGGCCTTATTGTTTTTTTACCCAAGTTTATTATTGTTGCGTTTTTCGGCTAAGGGCAAGCAAGGCGTGCTGTTTGGCGATCAGGAAAATTTAAATGATGCCATTGCGAATGTAAAATCACTGTTTAAATTTTGGGGAATACTAACCATTATATTATTGGTAAGTTATTTTCTATTAATTATTGCAGTAGCCGTGAGCGCTATAGGTATAAAATAAAAAATAACCCATAAAAAAGCCTCCTGATTTTAACAATCGGGAGGCTTACTATTGAAATTATAATTACTTAAAAAGTAAAATCGTCGCTTGCTTTACTGCTATGTTCTCCATTTTCAGAATATTCATAACGTTTTTCAACCACATCCTGGTGAGTTTTGATGTAATCTACAGTTTCATTTAGTCCTTCTGCAAATTTTTCGAAATCTTCTTTGTATAAAAAGATTTTATGTTTTACAAACACACCGTCTTCTAATCTTTTCTTGCTCTCGGTAACTGTTAAATAGTAATCACCCGATCTTGTAGCCTTCACGTCGAAGAAATAAGTTCTCTTCCCTGCTCTTACTTTCTTTGAAAAAACTTCTTCTCTTTCCTTGTTGTCGAATTCTCCCATGGTTGGTATTGATGTTGGTTTTTGGTTTCGGTAAATATAAAGCAAATATTTAAAGTTCAAAATACAATTTTAATACAATTTAAATAGTGCGCGTTTCCTCCTCTAAAAGTTGGTTATTATAAAGCTCCGTATAACTCCCGTTTAACCTAAGTAATTCATTGTGTGTGCCTTGTTCAATGATTTTGCCATTATCCAGTACCAGAATTTTATCCGCATTTTTAATGGTCGAAATCCGGTGGGCAATTAAAATACTTGTTTTTCCGGCCATGATTTTACCAAGGTTTTGTAGTATTTCCTCCTCCGTTCTTGTATCAACAGCAGAAAGGCAATCATCGAAGATTAAAATCTTAGGCGATTTAATCAATGCTCTTGCAATAGAAACCCGTTGTTTTTGTCCACCAGACAGGGTTATTCCGCGCTCACCCAGCATGGTCTCGAACTTTTCTTCGAAATCGATAATGTTGGTATAAACCGAAGCGTTTTTAGCGGCATCATGCACTTCTTCATCCGTAACCTCGTCTAAACCAAAGGCTATATTGTTTTTTATCGTATCAGAAAAGAGGAAAACCTCTTGCGGTACAAATCCAATCTGGCTGCGGTAATCTTTAAGGCTTAGTGTCTTGATATTCTTTCCATCAATATCTATAACGCCATTTTCTACATCATACATCCGCATAATCAGATTTGCCAATGTCGATTTTCCTGATCCTGTTTTGCCGATAATGGCTACAAATTCACCGTTATTAATTTCAAAACTCACATCTTTCAGAGCCTCAATGCCCGTGTCTGGGTAGGTAAAGCTTACATTATCAAATTTGATATTACCGCTTAGCTCAATTTCTGCAGTCTCTTTCGATTGAATGTCGGATGGGATATCTAAAAACTCATTTATCCTTTTTTGTGATGCAGCTGCCCGCTGAATTAAAGAAGTGACCCAGCCTAGCATGGTTACCGGAAAGGTTAACTGGTTAATGTAAATAATAAATTCGGCAATATTTCCCGCCGTAATACTGCCATTCATCACCTGTATACCGCCGATATATATGGTTAAAATAGTACTTAATCCAATTAATAGCAGCATGGTAGGGTAAAACAAAGCCGATACTTTAACTAAACCCATTGAGTCCCTTTTATAGTCATTGCTCTGGATTTCAAACATGTTCCGGGTATAATCTTCACGGACATATGATTTAATAATCCTGATCCCTGAAAAACGTTCCTGTACAAAACTGGAAAGATCTGATAAACGCTCCTGTATCTTTCCGCTTTTTTTAAAGATCAGCGTGTTTACATAATAAATAATGATTACCAGGAAGGGAAGGGGCAACAGGCAATAGATGGCCAGCCTGGAATTCACATCAAACATCGACCAGATAACGAGCAGTGATAAAACAAAAGTGTTAATCGTGTACATAATCGCCGGACCAACGTACATTCTTACCCGGGTCACATCTTCTGTTGCCCGGTTCAACAAGTCGCCAGTGTTATTCCGGCGGTAAAAACCTAAGCTCAGCTCCTGGTAATGTTGGTAAATATCGTTCTTCATGTCGAACTCTATATGCCGCGACATTAATATGATAGTTTGACGCATAAAGAACAGGAATAACCCGCGCAATAAATAAAGTGCAATAACCAGCAAACCAAAAAACAAAAGATTGTTGCTAAATATATCGTAAATGATAGATTGCCGATCAAAACCATCAAACAGGTTAAAAAGCTGAATGTTTTCGCTAATCAGGTCTACTGCATAGCCGATCACCTGGGCAGGCACTACGCCAAAAATATTAGAAATCACCACGAAAATACTTCCGGGTATAATCCACCATTTATACTTGAGAAAGTATTTGTTTAATCGGCTCAGATGTTTCATGTTGTACAAACTTAGCTAATTTTGTTATTTCATCATGTATATTTATCTAATCGGGGCTAAGCTTTAAAAATTAATGACACTTCTTCAAACCTTACAGGTTTGGGAGACTATGACGTTGTATGGCTGATTAAGAGTTTTACTGTTTGGGCGTTACCCAAGCTGCGCAAGGGGCGGGCTTTGCAGGGCTCCGCTTCGCTCCGGTACCGATGAAGGATCGGTACTGAACCCTTACAATCCCTAACGCAGTATTTGTCGCAGTAAGTCATCGATTGCTTGGTAAGTAGCCAAAAGCAACTGAGTTTTATTAAATAAACCTGATAGAACGGAAAGCCTGGAACGAAAAATGAATGAGGACTTGGATTGATAGCAGGGCTTTCATAACCTAAAAGAACCGAAATCTGCTTTTCTAAAAATATAGCTAACTATTCGTGTTGTGGTTTAACCATAAAAGTTCTCTCCAAAGCCCTGGTTCGTCTCTCCACGAACCAAAATATTTCCCTAAATGATGCTTTTTTTAAATTAATAACTTGTTTATTTAATCCTGACCAAATTAATTTTGTTATAGTTTGGTTAAATACATGTAATAATGGTTTTTTATTTTAATTTTGCAGCAGGTTAGCCGAACGTTAATATGCCAGCAAATTCTCCGTCAGATTCATCAATTTTAGATCAATTAAGTGTCTATGGGCATAAAAAATTGGTTTTCTGTAATGATCCAGATACAGGTTTAAAAGCAATTATTGCTATACACGATACCACATTGGGGCCTGCTTTGGGTGGAACGCGTATGTGGAGTTATAGTACCGAAGGCGAAGCATTAGAGGATGCATTGCGTTTATCCCGCGGAATGACCTATAAAGCTGCCATAACAGGGTTGAACCTGGGCGGTGGAAAAGGTGTTATTATCGGCGATTCCAGAAAAGACAAAACAGAAACTTTAATGCGGAGCTATGGTAGGTTTATCAAAAACCTAAATGGCGAATTTATTACCGCAGAGGAAATGGGTACCAATACACGCGATATGGAATACATCCGTATGGAAACCAATTATGTTACTGGCGTTCCTGAGTCAATCGGTGGTGCGGGCAATCCGGCACCTTTTACTGCGCAAGGCGTTTATTTAGGTATTAAAGCCAGTGTTAAAGAGGTTTTTGGTACAGATATGCTTGCCGGTAGAACCATTGTAGTACAAGGTATTGGAAATGTTGGTGAACACCTCGTTGCACTGTTGAGAAAAGAAAATGCCGAAGTATTGATCAGCGATATTAACCAGGAACAGTTAACTTATGTTGCGCGGAAATATAAAGCAAAACCAATCGAGGCCGATAAAATATTTACCACTGATGCTGATGTGTATGCCCCATGTGCAATGGGTGCTACCGTTAATAACAGGACTATCGAAAAAATGAAATTTGCAATTATTGCAGGTTCCGCAAATAACCAGTTAAAAGATGAGGTTTTAGACAGCGAATTACTCTTAAAGAAAGGGATTTTATTTGCGCCTGATTATCTGATCAATGCAGGTGGATTAATTTCCTGCTATTCGGAGTTAACCGGTTTTGGTAAAAAACGTACTGTACAGCTTACCGAGAATATTTACGATGCTACACGCAGTGTAATTAAATTGAGTAAAACCGAAAAAATATCAACAAACATTGCTGCCAACCGGATTGCCGAGAAACGGATTGCAGATATTAAAAAAATTAAATCGTCATATTAAATCATAATTATTAAAACAGGTTTTAAATAACCACACTCGTTCTTACATTCATGTTAAACAGAAGGCACTTAAGAATCAAAGCTTTGCAAAATATTTTTGCTTGGCACATGGCAGACAAAAAAGACATTAAAGGTGATTTGAAAACCTTAATGCAGAGCATCGATAGCGTGTACGAAATGTACATCTGGATGTTATCTTTAATGGTAGAAGTTACCGAATTTACGGCCAACGACGCCGCAGAGCGCGCAAATAAGTTTATTAAAACAGCAGAGGATATTAATCCCAACATGAAATTGCTACACAATAAGTTTAGCGTTTTATTGCAGCAAAATCCCGAATATGTTTCTGCAATTAAAAAATATAAGGTAGACTGGGGTTTCGATCCGGAAATCCGTAAAACTGTTTACAATTCTTTAAAAGCATCAAAAGAATATGCCGATTATCTGGCCGATCCGAACGAAAGCTTAGAATCATCAAAAGATATCATTAAATACATTTTCCGTAAAATTATCTTAAAAAACCAGGCTATTATTCAGGTTTTTGAGGAGAAATTCATCAATTGGCAAGTAGATCACGAAGTGATGAAAGGTATGGTTGCCAAGACCTTAAAAAACTTTACATTCGAAGATCCCTTCAAAAATAAACTGACTGAAATTAGCGCTGATTGGGTTGAAGACAGCAAATTCGTTCAGGATTTATTTGTTCATACTTTGCAGAACGATGCAAAATATCAGGAAATGATTGCTGATCGGACTAAAAACTGGGAATCGGAACGTATTGCATTAATGGATACCATTTTAATGAAAATGGCCATTTGCGAGCTGTTAAACTTTCCATCTATTCCGGTTAAAGTAACCATTAACGAGTATTTGGAGTTATCAAAAGATTACAGTACACCGAAAAGTAATTCATTTATTAACGGTATTTTGGACAAAATTTTAGGCGATCTTAAGAAAAATAATACCATTAAAAAGATCGGTCGCGGATTAATCGAAGATTAAAAATGAAAAGAACCTTTATTCTGGCTTTTGCTGCACTATCATTTGTAGCATGTCGTAATGCAAATAATCAAACCAGCGAAACTGCTTCAGCTGTTTCGGTTGGTAATGATACATCAAAAACAGCGAAAGTTGCTCCTGCAAACGCACCTGTTATCGTTTTCGAACGCGATATTTTCGATTTCGGTAAATTAACGCAGGGCGAAAAAGTTAAGCACGATTTCAAATTTAAAAATACAGGTAAGAGTCCGCTCATCGTTTCCAATGCAACGGCAACTTGTGGCTGCACTATTCCGCAAGTACCAGGCGAACCTGTTTTGCCAGGTAAAGAAGGTGTAATCAGCGTAGTTTTCAACAGCGAAGGCAAAATGGGCATGCAAGATAAAGTGATAACGGTAACATCAAATGCCAATCCAACGGTAAGTACTGTTCATTTGGTTGGAGAGGTGCTGGAAAAAAAATAAATTGCTTCGATTGTTATGGCATCATCCATAATGATCAAAATTCATAAAAAACAAATAATAAGAAATGACATCAACAGTAATATTACAGGCAGCAGCAGGTGGTAGTAACATGCTAACTACAATTGTACCAATGGTACTGATCATGGTAGTTTTCTACTTTTTCATGATCCGTCCGCAAGTTAAAAAAGCTAAAGACCACAAAAAATTGGTTGAAGAATTAAAAAAAGGAGATAAAATCGTAACAACTGCTGGTATTCACGGCCGTATTGCAGATATGAATGAAACCACTTTTTTAATTGAAGTTGAAGGTGGTGTGAAAATCCGTTTCGATAAATCGGCGGTTTCTTTAGATGCAACCAAAGCTGTAGTAGCGCCTAAAGCTTAATATTTTAAAAGAAAATTAAACAAAAAAGCCATCCTAGAGATGGCTTTTTTGTTTAGCGCTGCGCCAAATTAATATTGATATTATATTTTACCCTTACCGGAATACCGTGCTGTACTCCGGGAATCCATTTTGGACATTCATTTAAAACCCTTACAGCTTCTTCCTGAGTGCCATAACCCAGGTTATTTTTAAATTCATAATCGGTTAAGCTACCATCTTTTTCCACTACGAAAGAGATATATAATCTGCCATTTACGCGATTTCTTTGCGCTTCGGAAGGGAACTTGTAATTCCGACTCAAATATTTATAAAATTCAGCAATTCCTCCCTTAAATTCAGGTTGATGCCCTATGTTGTCATACTTCACCTGCTTTCCATCAGCAAGTGTACTTATTCCTGACTTAAAAATGCCTTTCTCGTAAATTTCCTCATAACTGGCTGTTTTGCTCGTGCCTTTCCAGATGCCGTCTTTATAGCCATTAAGGTAACTTCATTCCTCTGTGAACCCGCCTTTATCCGTTTTTTTATACCGTCCATTGCCATCTTTGATAAACTGATTGCCTAAGGAATCTATTCCGGTTATCCATTTTCGCTGTTGTTTATCAGGATTGTTATCTTCTTCATTATACTGAAAAACATTCTCAAGTTTTCCATCGTCGTAGTAATAAGAGCATTCTCCAACCAGCATACCATTTTTGAAATTAACCTTCGAAGTAAGTATTCCCTTCTTATTGTAGCCCTTAAAAAGTCCTTCGTAAATAATTTTAGGTTCTAATTTCGAAACCTTTGCCGAGGTTTTTTCGGTATTGTCCGGATAAAATTCCGATAACCTGTAAAGTGCCGGTGTATCTGTTTCCTCTATTACCCTCCGATAATCGTAATCGTCTTTGTTTAAGGTTACCATACCTTTTTTAAAGTAAGTAACCATCGTAGCCTTTTGTGCATAGGCATCAAAAAATAATGAAGTGATAATAAATGTTAAAATATACTTTTTCATGTTGTTTGATTATCTCCTGCGAATATAGTTATCTGTATAAGATCTTACCAAAGCCCCCTTGTTAATTTATCATTAAATACATTAGTTTTTGAGCAGCAGGTTAGTTTTGCTACATTTGGCATTATTAGTGCAGCGTATGAGAATCTTTGCACATATATATACCTTATATTTTGCTATGCCCTTCATTACGTTAACGAAGATCGAAAAAAGACGTGTATTTAGCTTATTCGCCTGCCTGTTGCTGGCTATAGCTGCATGGCTTTTTATGGCATTAAATAACAAGTATGTTTATGTAGCCAAAACGGTATTGGTTTTTAAAAATAGTCCCACCAAAAGAGCTTTTTATCCTTTACAGTCTGATACGATAGATTTGCAGGTAGAAGGCACGGGCTGGCAGCTGCTTTTTGCCCGTTTAAGAATCAGCCCACCGTCTGTTTCTGTTAGCCTGAGCCAGCTCAATACCAAAGATTTTATCGTTTTCTCTGATCAGCTTTTTAATATTAACAGGCAGTTAGAAAGTACACAAAAGGTAATTTCTGTTAAACCCGACACCCTTTATTTCGATTTTACCAAACGCGTAGTAAAAAAAGTTCCGGTAAAATTGATTGATAAGTTAGGTTTTGCAAAACAATATGGTATGTCGAGCGATGTTATCCTCAATCCTAAATATGTAAAAGTTGCCGGACCTTTAGAAGAGCTTTCTAAAATAACATTTTGGCCGACCGATACGCTCAAACAGGATAAAATACAGGGCAGTATTACCACAAGGATAGCTTTACAGCACAGCATCCATAAAAATGTAAGCATTTACCCATCATCCGTTGAAGTTAAGCTCCCTGTAGACGAATTTACGGAAAAAACCATCGAGGTGCCTTTAAAAATCACCAATAACCGGAGCTATAACAGCATTAAACTTTATCCAAAAAAGGTTAAGGTTACATTTTTAGTTGCTTTAAGTAATTACGATCAGGTTGATGAAAGCTTTATAACCGCAACCATTGATGTTGATGAATGGCAAAATTTGGGGCATCATCAGTTTACGGTCAAGATAACCGAATTTCCGGATTATTGTAAGCTGGTTAACATAAGCCCATCTAAAATAGATTTCATTGTAGAAAAATAATGTATAAAGTAGGCATAACAGGTGGTATAGGTAGTGGCAAAACAACGGCTTGTAAGGTTTTTGAAGTATTGGGTATTCCGGTGTTTTACGCTGATACTGTTGCTAAAGAAATCATGAGCAAAGATGTTGTATTGGTAGCAGGAATCAAGTCTGCTTTCGGACAAGAAAGTTATTTTGAAGATGGAAAACTGAACAATAAGCATATTGCAGGTATTGTTTTTAATAATGAAGAAGCGCTAACCAAGTTAAATGCATTGGTTCATCCGGCCGTTTTTAGGGCGTTTGATGCCTGGGAAGAAACTATACCCCAGAATGTTCCTTATACACTTAAAGAGGCCGCCCTGCTCTTCGAAAGTGGTTCTTATAAGATGTGTGATACCAATATTCTGGTTACTGCACCATATGAAATTAAGCTGAAAAGGGTAATGCAGCGCGACGGAGTTTCGGCAGAACAGGTTAAGGCCCGCATGAACAAACAGCTTAGTGACGAAGAGAAATCTAAACTAGCCAGTCATTTTATCGTAAATGATGAGCAACAGTCCATCATTGAGCAGGTATTAACCTTGCATCAGCAATTTCTAAAGGCCGCTGAAGCCATTAAGCGTGTCAATGTATAATACTCCTTCAATCAGATCATCCTTAAATCCTTTTATTTTATATGATTTTAGCAGATTTTATCACTGTTACCCCAATTGGTTTATATTGTATTTACGGCGATTTTTACCTCGATCCGCAACAGCCAGTTAAAGAGGCAGTGGTTTCGCACGCACATGGCGACCATGCCATCGGTGGAAGCCAGAATGTATACTCCACTGCTGCTACCGCAACTTTCATGAAACACAGGTACCGTAAATTTGCAGCGGTTGATTTTTTTACCAAAAGTTATCATGAATCTTTCAAAATAAAAGAAGTTACCATTACTTTTTATTCTGCCGGACATATTTTGGGCTCAGCACAGGTATTAATGGAATATATGGGGGTTAAATATCTCTATACAGGTGACTATAAGATTGAACCCGATAGTACTTGTGAGCCATTTGAATTTGTAGAAGCGGATGTATTAATTACAGAAAGCACTTTTGCCAATCCGGAAACCAAACATCCCTCAGCCATAGCAGAAATTAAAAAGCTTAACAACACCAGTTCAAATATTATGCTGGGTGCTTATGCACTAGGCAAAAGCCAGCGGATCATCCAATTACTCAATGAATATTGCCCTACAAAAAACATTATGGTTCACCATAGTATTATGCCCTTTGTTAAAATCTATGAAGATTATGGAGTAAAAGTAGGGCATTACAAAATGTACGATAGAAAGGTGATGAAAAATAACCAGGAGCACCAGGTTTATATTGTGCCGCCAATGGTATTTCACAGTTACCATAAAGCCATTAATGTAGTACGGGCCTTTGCATCCGGATGGAAGAACCTGCAACAACAAAATGGGATTTCACTTTATATTTCTGATCATGCCGATTGGGACGCAATTCTAGAAACCATTGAGCAAGTTAAGCCAAAACAGGTATGGACTTTACATGGTGATGGTAAACAGCTTAAAGAATATTTTAAAGATAAACTTGAGGTTAAAATACTTAATTAATCAAGGGTCGTCATTCTGAACTTGTTTCAGAATCTTCAGATATCCAATAAACATTCAATCATTCATTATTGCATTATGAAAGAAGGCGAAGATTTTTATTTTAACGAAGATGGATTAATGGTTTTTACTGAAACTTACCATTTAAAACGTGGTTATTGCTGTAAAAATAAGTGCAAAAACTGCCCTTGGGGCTATGGAAAGAAGAAAGAGAAAAAGTAATTCAGTTAACAGTTTCCAGTTGCCAATGAACTGTAAATAGGTTGCAGTTAACTCTTTATAGATCAAAATTTTATCTCAAAAGCGAAAATAATAGTAAATATCGCTTAGTGCCATATCAAATCCCATCGAAACAAAGGTCAAAGTATCAGAAATATCTTTATGCTCCCTTAATGTCCACTTCTTTTCTTCATTAATGTAGTATGCCTGGACAGAAATAGATTCCGAATCAATCATAATGTATTCTTTTAAAGATGGAATATCTTTATACAAGGTAAATTTTTTATTCCTGTCGTAATTTTTGGTTGAAGGAGAAAGGATTTCAATAATAGCAGTGGGTAAAATAGAGGTGTCTTCATCAACATCGCTATGCTTTAAACCATTGCAATAAATGGAAATATCCGGATAGGTAAACAAAGTATTCTCCGGAATATTCAGGCGTTTATCACTTCCATAAGGTCTGCAAGGCTTACCTTTGAGTTTGCTGGCTATTTCTCCAAAAACATTACTGAAAATCTCGTTGTGATTCTCTCCTGCACCAGACATGGCGAAGATCTCACCTTGATAATACTCATGCTTTATCATTGATGCTTTTTCCATCTCCAGGTATTCTTCGATAGTATAATGTCTTTTTTGATAAGCTACAGCAGGTTCATTTACAATTTCATCCATATCATTATTTATAAAATCGGTAAGAAAGGTTAAGGATTTAAATTCCCAATTAAAGATGCAAACACAATCAAATTGCATCATTAAACAACGCATGATTATAAATGTCGGTTAAGGCTATGCCGAATCCCATTGACACAAGATTTACCCGATCAGAAATCAATTCATGTTTATTGACGACCCAATTTTGCCTATCATCAAGATAATAGGCTTCTACTGAAACCGATTCTGAGTCAATCATAACATATTCTTTTAATGACGGGATATCTTTATAAAGCGTAAACTTTCTGCCTCTATCATAATTTTTGGTTGAAGGTGAAAGGATTTCAATAATTACAGTAGGTAACGTAAAACTGTTTTCATCAACATCGCTTTGTTTTAAACCATTGCAGTAAATGGAAATATCAGGATACGTGAACAAGGTATTCTCCGGGATGTTCATGCGCATATCACTTCCGTAAGGTCTGCATGGCTTGCCTTTAAGTTTGTTGCCTATTTCCACAAAAACATTACTGAAAATTTCATTGTGATTAAGTCCGGCACCAGACATGGCAAAGATCTCTCCTTGATAATACTCATGTTTTACTGGTGATGATTTTTCCATCTCCAGGTATTCCTCAATAGTAAAATGCCTTTTTTGATAAGCTACGGCAGGTTCATTTACAATTTCATCCATATATAAATTTACGGATGTTTATTCGTAAAGGTCAAATATATAAACGATTTAAACGTTTAACACGGCTATTAGGGTTTAATTGTTTACAATTGTTTAATCGGTTAACTGAAATTGCCGATTGTAAACTGTTAACTGCCAACTGAAAATTGTTAATTGAACTAGTGCCCCGTAAAAAAACCGATCAATGCTACACCGATTCCCAATAAAACGGCAATCATCTTACGGGTATTGATTTTATGATCAGCACTCGATTCGAATAATATGGTGGTAGAAATATGTAAGAAAATACCGATAACAATACCCATAATTTTATTGAAATAAGCATCAAGGCCGCCAATAGTGCCGTTGCTTAAACCAACGCTTACATAAAAGCCAAGCGGAGCCATAATGGCAAACACAATCAGGTAAAATATAATACTGCCTTTTTTAAAATGATTCTGCATCAATATACTCGCCAATGCAAAAGCGGCAGGAATGTGGTGTAACGAAATGCCAAAAATCAATTCGTTATGCTGTTCTTTAGCCAGGGGCATTCCTTCTAAAAAAGCATGCAAACATAAACTGATCATAATACCAAATGGGAAAACATACCCATCATGATGTTTGTGGATATGCCCATGTTCTACACCTTCTGAAAACTGTTCTAAGAATATTTGTAATAAGAATCCAATAAGGATAAAAATGCCAATCTGCCATTTATCCGGTCCGCTATAAGCATCTGGAATTAAATGTAAAACGGTTATGGCAAATAAATAGGCTCCGCTGAAAGATAAAATCAGTTTAAGTAATTTAGATTTATCGCTTTTAACCAAAAAGATAGCGGTTCCGCCTAAAAAGGCACAGAAAAAGAGTACGCAGAGTTTCCAGATTTCCATAGGTTAAAAATCAGGTTGTAATTTTTTAAATATTCTCGAACAGATAATGCCTATTATTATGCCTAGTAAGGCACCTGTGGTTACATCAACGGGGTAATGAACGCCAACATATACCTGCGCAAAACTGATAATAAAAGCCCAAAAGATGCCAATCGGTAAAATAGGTTTCCACCTGCTGTAAAAAATGCAGATTAAAAAAACAGCTATAGCAAAATGATTGGTAGCGTGCGCGGATGGAAAACTTAAACCGCTTCCACAAGGCACACGGTGGATGATATCGTTCGTTAAACTTAAATCATTGCAAGGCCTAACGCGTGATACCCAGGGTTTTACAACCCTAGAGGCAATTAAATCGCCCATAGCAAAGGTGAACAGTACCATCCCAATGATATAATAACCTTGTTTTTTATATTGCTTAATGCAGAAAATAACAATAAAAAGATAAAGTGGCGACCAAAAGAAACGGTTACGCATGAGTGGCATTAGCCAATCAAAAAAGCCGTTTGAAAGTCCACGGTGGATTTTCAAAAACAATTCTACATCAAACTGCTGTATGCTTTCTATCATGCTTTTTTACAGATTAAAATTAACCGGTCTGAACTGTTTTTGTCAAAATCAGCTAAGTCGTAATTGCCGAAGGTTTTTTCGATAACCATCCCTGCTTTGCCCAGCATGCGTTCAAAATCTTCAAAACTAAATGCCTGTACACGCTCTTCAAAGTGATATACTTTGTGCTTATCTTCGAAATTGATCTTTTTAATAATTTTCCCATCAATAACATTTTTAGTGATGTGAAAAGTAATGTCATCCAGTGATTTTGTTTCACAGGAATTTAAATTGCGGATGATCTTCTCAGTATTGAAATAATCCAGCACCAAAATACCCTCTGCGGTTAAACACTTGCGAAAAGTTTTAAGCGCATTAACATGATCTTTTTCTGTGTCAAAATAACCAAAACTAGTAAATAGGTTTAAAGCTACATCAAAATAATTGATGTAAAACAGCTTGCGCATATCGTGAACAAGAAAGTGTAATTTGCTGTTTTCGAATTGCTTTGCGTACTTTATGCTTTGTTCTGATAAATCTATGCCCGTAACATCGAAACCTTTTTTATTCAGGTAAATAGAATGCCGGCCTTTCCCACAGGCAATATCGAGCATTTTCGCTTCGGCTTTTGGATGGAGGTAATCCGTAAGCTTATCAATAAAAAATTCGGCTTCAGCATCATTTCTTTGTTGGTAAAGAATATGATAATATGGCGAATTGAACCAATATTGAAACCACTTGCGCTGCATATAAAAGCCGTTTGTATCTTTAAAAAGATGCAAATATAAGGTTTTACAATCGCTAGTAAAGGTAGAATGTGCTTTTATGCAATAAAGTTGCAAGAATATTATGAATTGATTTTTTATTGCAAGCAAATCAACTTCTTACATGAAAGCTTGAAAAGATTATTTATAAGAATCAATCACACATTTAAATAAACACGCATTTAGTTTTGATGCTTAACACTGCTCTATAAAATTGATCGTATAGGTAGATATAAAAACTATGTAATTTAATGTCTGCAGCTCGGTTTAAATAACAGCTATCTTGTTTTTTTTCTTATTTTTGGCCTCTAATAATTATAAGAAGTGACTCTAATAAAATCGATTTCAGGAATACGGGGAACCATCGGCGGAAGTGCTGGAAACGGCTTAACACCGTTTGATATTGTGAAATTTACAGCGGCCTTCGGTAGCTGGGTGGTAAATAAAACAGGCAACAAAAGAATAGTTTTAGGCCGCGATGCCCGGATTTCAGGCGAGATGGTCAACAATCTGGTTATTGGAACCCTGCAAGGCCTTGGTATTGAAGTAATTGATTTAGGCTTATCAACCACGCCAACCGTTGAAATTGCCGTTCCTGATGAAAATGCCGGAGGTGGAATTATTTTAACCGCTAGCCATAACCCTAAGCAATGGAATGCCTTAAAGTTATTAAATGCCAGCGGAGAATTTATTAGTGATGCTGACGGTAAAGAAGTTTTAGATTTAGCAGAAAGTGCTGATTTTGATTTTGCAGAGGTAGATAAACTAGGTAAAGTAATCAAAAATGATACTTACCTGCAGAAACACATCGATAAAGTTTTGGCCTTACCATTGGTTGATGTGGAGGCGATTAAAAAGGCTGATTTTAAAGTTGTAATTGATTGTGTAAATTCTACCGGTGGTATTTTTGTGCCAGCTTTATTAAAGGCCTTAGGTGTAAGTAAAATTGTAGAATTATATTGCACGCCAGACGGGCACTTCCCGCACAATCCAGAACCGCTACCAGAAAATTTAACCGAAATAGCTAAAGAAGTTCAGAAACAAAATGCTGATTTAGGGATCGTTGTAGATCCTGATGTTGACCGTTTATGTTTTGTAAATGAAGATGGCAGCATGTTCGGTGAAGAATATACCTTAGTTGCTGTTGCCGATTATGTATTAAAAAATACACCTGGAAACACGGTTTCAAATCTTTCATCAACCCGTGCATTACGCGATGTAACCGAAAAATCAGGTTCAGCATACAATGCTTCAGCTGTAGGAGAGGTAAATGTGGTAAACAAAATGAAAGCTACCAATGCCATTATTGGCGGCGAAGGAAACGGTGGTATCATTTATCCTGAATCGCATTACGGTAGAGATGCTTTGGTGGGTATTGCCTTATTTTTAACGCATTTAGCTAAATTTGGTAAATCTATTTCGGTACTTAGGGCAAGCTATCCCCAATACCACATTTCTAAAAATAAGATTACCCTTACTCCGGAAATGGATATCGATCATTTATTGAAACAGGTAGAAGAGAAATATAAAAATCAACCCTACAGCACCATTGATGGTTTGAAGATAGAATTTGATAAAACCTGGGTACATTTGCGCCGCTCTAACACGGAGCCAATCATCAGGATTTATAGTGAAGCAGAAAATGAAACCATTGCCGAAAATTTGGCGAACAAAATGATTTCCGATATTAAAGAAATATTACACCTTTAATCTCTAAAACGGATTCTGGGATCAAGCATACCTGTTCAGGATTTAATTATTTATTAATCCTGAACGTTAAACAAAGGTGCCCTTAACAAGGCGTCTTTGCAACACTAACTTTTAAATATTCATAGAAATGAAAAGGGTCTATTTAGATAACGCGGCCACAACGCCTTTAGATGCAGCAGTAATCGCAGAAATGACAAACGTGATGGAAAACTATTTCGGTAATCCATCTGCTATTCATGCACTTGGCCGTGAGGTTAGAACGCTGGTAGAAAAGGCCCGTAAAACCGTTTCTGGTCTGCTAAATGCATCTCCGTCTGAGATATTTTTTACTTCCGGAGGCACTGAAGCCGATAATACCGCTATCCGCTGCGGCATTTCAGCTTATGGCATCAAACATGCCATCACCTCAAAAATAGAGCACCATGCTGTTGAGCATACTTTAAATACCATGCTTAAAAATGGTGAAATTGATAAATTAAGTTTCGTAAATATTGATGAAAAAGGTAATATCGATTACAACCATTTAGAAGAATTGCTTCAAAATAACGAACGTACTTTCGTTTCTTTGATGCATGCCAACAATGAGTTGGGCACACTGACCGATATGGTGAAAGTTGGCGATATCTGCGAGAAATATAATGCCATCTACCATGCTGATACCGTTCAGACCATGGGTCACTATCCACATAACGTACGTGAGCTTAAAGCACATTTTATTGTGTGTGCTGCGCATAAGCTTCACGGACCAAAAGGCGTTGGCTTTTTATACGTAAACAGCAATATCAAAATCCCGCCAATGATTTACGGCGGTTCACAGGAGCGCAACATGCGTGGCGGTACCGAAAATGTATATGGTATTGTGGGTTTAGCTAAGGCCTTAGAAATTGCTTATGCAGAAATGGATCAGCATCAGTCGTACATTCAAGGCCTAAAAGATTATCTAAAAACACAATTAATTGCCGAAATTCCAGGTATTGGCTTCAATGGCGAAACCGATGCCGATAAAAGTTTATATACGGTACTAAATGTTTCTTTCCCTGAAATGGACATGGCCGATATGTTATTGTTCAATTTGGATATCAATGGTATCTGCGCTTCGGGCGGTAGCGCCTGTTCTTCAGGTTCAAACATTGGCTCGCATGTGCTAAATGGTATCAATGCCGATCCAAACCGTCCATCGGTGCGTTTTTCATTTAGTAAATACACCACTAAAGAGGATTTGGATTATGTAATCGAAAAAGTTAAAATGGTAGTAAAGCAGAATGCTTTAGCATAAAATATCATTAACCAAATAGGAGCGTCCCGGTGAAAATCGGGACTTTTTTGTGGGCAAAAAAACTGCTGATTTTTTTGGAAAGCAAACGCGGCTTTTCATTTTAATGTTCGTCCTGCTTTTCGCTCATACGCCTGCAGGCCTTAGGCACATGGCCGGTATCTGCTTTATCCGATAGCCATCGGATCAGGTTTAACTCCATTAAGCTGGTGCTGCTATTTATGGTTGTATGATGCAAGAGAAAAATTCATTCTTACAGGCAAATTCTCTGCGCCTTGCAATCCCAAATAGTATTGCTGGTTATGCCAATAAACCTGATCGGAACGAGCACGGAGCGTAGTAAAGTAAAAAGCAGGACTGTATCTACCTAAATGCCACTGGGGATGATTTCCAAAATAAACAATCAATTTTGAAATAATATATGCTTAACCATTTAAACTAATAAAATTCTCTTGCAAAACTCAAAAATTAAGCTTATATTTAATCAAACATAAGGCAATCCAAGCCATTTTATCTGTTGTTCCTGAACGAAACCTTATCAAAGCCACATGGTATAAGGTTAAGCAAATTTTAAAAAAACTTTTTTTCATTATTAAAATTGTTAACCCTGAAAACCCAATAGGTTTTCAATAATCTATATCGTCATGGAAACTAACCACAACACTCAAAATCTGGAAAACGCAAAGTTGGAAGAAAAATTAAACGAAGAAAGAAAACACATTTACAAATTTATCTTCAATCCTTTTTCTTTCGAATCTTCAAACCATTTCAATAAAATCCATAAAAGGAGGTTTCATTCTTTCGGATGCATCCATGAGTTGGGAAAATTACCCGGGGCAATGTTGTAACTTCTATGGTTGGTGGCTTACCAACCATAACATTATTTCCATATTGTGTTTAGTGAGTAACCAAACATAGGCATTAGGTGGGGCATTTTAGAATACATCTCTGTAATCTGTTAGTACATTGAAATCATCTATGCCTGTTTTATAAAACCTGGCAGAGGACCAAGTTTGGTGGGCCACCAAACACGGACTTTTAGGATTAAAGAAAACAATCTTATTTTTTGCTTGTTCCTATAGTAAATCAATTTACAATTACTATGGAAACGAATAAAGAAAAAGGTAAAGTTGTTGAGAACGATTTACTGGATAAAACAGCAGAAGATATTAAAGAGGATAGAACTTTAGATGAAAATAAGTCATCTAAAGTAGCTACCAATTTGTTTAACAAAGATAAAGACCGTAAGAACAATTCATTTGGTCCAGGGCATGAGCCGGGTACTACGCCAGGTGCAGGTATATAATTGTTGTTATTTCAGCATTTAAATCATTAAATTTAAGCCACAGCATTTGCTGTGGTTTTTTTTAGCTTAATCCCAAAATGGAAAGAAGAAATTTTATCAAAAATTCGGCATTGGCCATGGCCCTGCTTTCGATTTATAAAACAGATGTTTTTGCACAGCAAGAACTATTGCGGGCTTATGATTTTAAGCCGCTCCGTAACGATGTGGGGATATTTACCGAGCAGGGTGGAACCATCGGCTGGTTAAATTCAAGCAGCGGTTTTGTAGTGGTAGATGCGCAGTTCCCGACTACGGCACCTCATGTGATTGATGAGTTGAAAAAACTGGGTGAAAAACCATTCAAATATTTGATCAACACGCATCACCATGGAGATCATACCGCAGGGAATATTTCTTTTAAAGGATTGGCAGAAAAAGTGGTTGCTCACCAAAATTCACTGGTAAACCAGAAAAGAGGCGCAGAAAAAGCAAATAATTTAGATAAACAGCTTCTGCCTGATACCACTTTTGGAACAAAATGGAGTGCGAAAGTGGGCAACGAAAATATAAAAGCGTATTATTACGGTTCTGGGCATACCAATGGCGATGCCGTTTACCATTTTGAAAATGCCAATATCGTACATGTAGGCGATCTGGTTTTCAACCGTAAATTTCCATATATTGATAGAGAAAATGGTGCACACATTGGCAATTGGATTACGGCTTTAGATAAGATCCAGAAGCAGTTTGATAACGATACTTTATTTATCTGGGGACATAGCCTTGATCCGGAAAAAGTAACCGGAAATAAAACTGACGTTAAAGCTTATCAAAATTACCTTCAAAACCTGTTAACTTTTGTGGGGGGCGAAATCAAAGCAGGTAAAAGCAAAGAAGATATTTTAAAAACGACTACGATCCCAAATGCACCCGAATGGAAGGGAGAAGGCATTGAAAGAAGTTTAACCGCTGCTTATGATGAGCTGAAAGGGGTGTAAATATTTATTCGTTAACCACCCCTGGCCCCTCCTAAATAAGGAGGGGAGCTGATATAACACTAATAACAAATGCTTGGGTTGATTGCAGGAGCTTAACCGCTGCTTATGATGAATTGAAGGGAGTTTAACCTCATATTCCATAAGAAAAGTAGTCATTTCGATCCGATAGCAATCGGATCGATATGACTGATATCCATCAGTGCTCATCTTTATCTAAAAAAAATATCGTTCCCTAAGACAGTCCTCCAAATCTTTTTTCAATTTATAAACGTTCTATATTTAAAATAATCCTTTCAACGTCATTGAATTACCATAGGCTTTAATCATTAACAACTATATTTGTTACTATTCAAAATCTACAGCCCATGGATGATTTTATCGCTGCCCGCTCCCAAATGGCCTTATCACTAGGCTTTCACATTATTTTTTCCTGTATCGGCATGGTTATGCCTTTCTTTATGGCCGTATCACATTACAAATGGCTTAAAACCAATGATGAGGTGTATAAAAACCTCACAAAAGCCTGGAGTAAAGGGGTTGCCATATTCTTTGCTACAGGTGCGGTATCGGGTACAATGCTATCATTCGAGCTAGGCTTACTTTGGCCAAAATTTATGGATCATGCCGGACCTATATTCGGAATGCCATTTTCATTGGAAGGAACAGCCTTTTTTATCGAAGCGATCGCCCTTGGTTTTTTTCTATATGGTTGGAATAAGTTGAATAAATGGTTCCACTGGTTTACAGGCATGGTAGTAGGTGTTAGCGGACTTGCTTCCGGTATACTGGTCGTGGCCGCCAATGCCTGGATGAACAGTCCGGCGGGTTTTGATTTTGTCAACGGACAATACCTCAACATCGATCCCATACAAGCCATGTTCAATAAAGCCTGGTTTAGCCAGGCGTTACATATGTGCCTAGCCGCATTTACCGCAACAGGCTTTGCTGTAGCAGGCGTACATGCTTTAATGATCTTACGCAACCGAAATGCATATTTTCATTTAAAAGCCTTTAAAATAGCAGCTGTATTTGCCTGCATTGCTGCTGTATTACAGCCCTTAAGCGGCGATATTTCTGCAAAAGATGTTGCCAAGCGCCAACCTGCAAAGCTGGCGGCCATGGAAGCATTATATAAAACCGAAAAACCTGCCCCATTATTGATCGGCGGTATTGTAAACGAAAAAGATAAAACAGTAACGGGCGCAATCAAAATTCCGGGGGCCTTAAGTTTTCTGGCGCATGGTGATTTCAAAGCTGAAGTTAAAGGCTTGGATCAGATCCCAGAAAATGAACATCCACCGGTAGCCATCACCCATTATGCTTTTCAGATAATGGTGGGGATTGGTACATTATTACTGCTAATATCTTTAACCTACTTCTTCATTCTTTTTAAAAAGAAACCTTTAACCGAAAAACGTTGGCTGCTAAAACTTTTTGTTCTAGCCATTCCGTTAGGTTACCTTGCTTTAGAGGCTGGTTGGGTAGTTACAGAGGTTGGCAGGCAGCCATGGATTATTTATGGTATTATGTATACCAAAGATGCGGTAACGCCAATGCCAGGTATTGAATATTCGTTTTATATCTTCTCGGCCATTTACGTATCGCTAAGTATAATCGTAACGTTTTTGCTTTACCGGCAGATCAAAATGGTACCTGTATTATATCATAAAGATGAATCTAACAGCAATTAACCACTGATGAATGTGAACAATACAAGGCAAATCTTATTAATCAGTGTAATCAAAATATCCGTGTAATCATTTTCAGATATGAAAGAAGTTGTAATCACATTTTTATGCATGGCCATTCTGCTCTACTTTTTATTGGGTGGGGCTGATTTTGGTGCGGGGATTATAGAGCTTTTTACCTCCACAAAAAATAGGAGTAGAACACGTAAAACCATGTATCACGCCATTGGCCCGGTATGGGAGGCCAACCACATGTGGCTCATCATTGCGATTGTGATCCTTTTTGTAGGTTTCCCTTTTATTTATACCACTATGTCAGTTTACCTGCATATACCCTTGGCTATTATGCTCATCGGGATTATAGCGCGTGGTACCGCTTTCGTATTTCGTCATTACGATGCTGTAAAAGATGATATGCAATGGTTATACAACCGGATATTCAGATATTCAAGTTTTGTAACTGCTTTATTTTTAGGTATTATTGCCGGAAGCTTAATTTCAGGACATATTGATGCGCAGGCGACAGATTTGTACACGGCCTATATTTCGGGCTGGTTAAACTGGTTTTCTGTAGCTGTGGGTTTCTTTACAGTATCGCTCTGCGGTTTCCTAGCGGCCATTTACCTGATCGGCGAAACAACAGAAGCGCATGATAAACGTCGGTTTATTAAAAAGGCCAAATTCATGAATGTGGCGGCAGTTGTTTTTGGTGCAATGGTATTTATAGCTGCGCAGCGTGATAAAATTCCATTGATTGATTGGGTTTTCAAAAGCAATGTCGGGTTATCGGCCATTATTTTGGCCAGTATATCGCTGGTACTTTTATGGTACCTGTTGATAAAAGGCAAAACCAAGGTTTTACGCATTTTAGCAGGCTTCCAGGTAACGATGATCCTTCTGGCTATTAGTTATGCCCACTTTCCTAATTTTATCCGTTTAAAAAGCGGAGATGCCATTTCGTTATTGGAAACCGCCGGACCAGAAAAAACCATTTACAGTTTGGGCCTAGCCCTTTTATTGGGTAGTATATTGATTTTACCTTTTTTAGGGTATCTGTTTTATAAGTTTCAGAAGAAGGAGGAGTAGATGTTTTTGCGCAATCGTCATGCTGAATTTATTTCAGCATCTGTTCAGCGATAAGACCCTGAAATAAATTCAGGGTGACGACGCTCAAATTATGAGCGGATTTCAATAAAAGCGTCGTCATCTCTAGAGCATAGTTAAATGAGGAAATCCATCTAAATAAATTTAAACTTCGTTGAGTATTGCGTGGTTCTCAGCTATGTCACACTCCGCTGGAACTGACGACTGAGGTAACAAAAAAGAGCACCTGTTTTCAAATGCTCCTTTATAAAACGATTCAAAATTTTTATTTACATTCCACCTTTTCTATTCGATTTTGTTTGTACTGGCCAGGTAGCTGGTTTTCCGGTACGCTCGTTAACTGGTAAATCTTTTGCCTTTTCGGTTGAGGTTTTTTCAGGATCTTCTGATGCCATATAAACCATAATGGCAGCTAAAATAACATTACTTCTAATTTCGTCAAAAACCAATTTGTCGTAACTGTCGCGGTTAGTGTGCCAGGTGTATGTTCCATAATCCCAACTGGTAGAACTGAGCGAATAACCCAATGCCCCTGCAGCTACAAACGACGCAAAATCTGATCCCCCTGCCCCTGGTGTACCCGGGAAACTGGTTTTGATCTGGTTTTTAATGGTATCTGGTACAGCAGCCAACCAGCGCGTGATATAATCTTTTGATTTAGCAAAACCCTGTCCGCCAATATTAACCACACGACCTGTGCCGTTATCCTGGTTAAACAAAGCCTGCAGATTGTTCACAATCTCCGGATGATCCTCCACAAAAGCTCTCGAACCATTTAAACCCTGCTCTTCACTTCCCCAATGGCCAACCAAAATGGTTCGTTTTGGATTAGGATATATTTTCTTTAAAATACGCATGGCTTCCATCATTAAAATGGTACCCGAACCATTATCTGTTGCACCACTTGCACCATCCCATGAATCGAAATGTGCTGAAAGCATCACATATTCATTTGGTTTTTGCTTGCCTTTCAACTCCGCAATAGTATTAAACGTTGGTACAACGCCCAGTTTTTTTGATTCTGATTCGATTTTAAGCATCGGTTTGTTGCCGTTTAGGGCCAAACGATAGACCAGGCCGTAATCTTCTACGGATAAATCTAAGGTGGGCACTTTGGTGGTGTTGGCACCAAAAATCTTGTCTACACCAAAACCCTGCGACCAGTTATTGATTATTACAGCCACAGCACCTGCATTTTCTAAAGCTACAGGAAGTGTTTTAGTGGTATAACCTGTTTTGGCCAGGCTTGCAGCCCATGCTTTAGTGGCATCAGCTTTTTCTTTTTTGAATTTTTCGAAAAGATCCTTTGTGGCAAATTCTTCCCAATTTTTTTCTGGTCGGCCAGAAAGTTGGTTCATGGAAATTAAAACAATTTTACCTTTTACATTGGGTAACCATTTCTGAAAGGATACCGAATCGGTAATTTGAGGAAGTATAACCGCTTCCGCATTGATGTTTTTACCATTAGTTGATGGACTCCAGGCCAATTGCGTGCCTTCCAAGGTTCTTACCCGCGGACTTATTAAATCAATGTGTGTAACTCCACGTTCCCAACCGGCCCATTCGCCCCACTTTTCGTTTTTAGCAGAAATGCCCCAATCGCTATATTTTTTTACAGCCCAATCGTTGGCCTGTTTCATTTGTGGCGAGCCAACTAGCCGGGGACCAACAACATCTAAAAGTTCATGTGCCAGTTTCTCTAATTGAGAGTTTTCATTTACTTCTTTGATGATATTGTCGATTACTTTCCTGTCTTGTGCAAAAAGAATGGTTGAAGCACAAAGGAATAGCGCAGAGAATAGTAGCTTTTTATTCATAATGGGTTATGGTTAATGATTTGATGGCTAATTTATGAAATATGAGGTAGGGTTGGGGGATGTTAATGGAAATGTTGCAGTTGAGTTGTGGTGTCAACTGTTATCAGCTGACACAACCGCAGTCTTAAAATGATTCACTAGGTTTAAAGGTCAGATGGCAACATCTGACCTCACAAATAAGCTCAGGATGACAGTGCAGGTGGGGTTAATTTTAACACATGTCGGGAACTGCCTTCCCAAAGAATTGCAGGCCTGCAGAATATAAACCTGATCCGATAGCTATCGGACGCCGCGAAAAGCCCGGAGTGTAGCGAGGACTTGAAGCAAAAAGCAGGGCTGAATTAACCGAAGTCATTCAAGCCCTGCTTTTCTTATAATAGTTTATTTGTTCATTAGTCATTTGTTTAGTGGTCAGTTTGCACTAATAAACTAATGACGAATAAGCTATTGAACTAATTAATTATTCATCATTTTAATAAAAGCACCCAATTTAGCTTTCATGGCTCTTCTATCTACTATAAAATCAAGGAAACCATGTTCCAGGACGAATTCTGAGGTTTGGAAACCTTTAGGTAAATCTTTTTTAATGGTTTCTTTAATTACCCTTGGACCGGCAAAACCGATTAATGCGCCTGGTTCTGCAATATTAATATCGCCTAACATGGCGTAAGATGCCGTTACACCACCGGTAGTTGGATCGGTTAATAAAGAAATATATGGAATCTTAGCCTGACTTAATAATGCTAATTTAGCTGAGGTTTTAGCCATTTGCATTAACGAAAACGCGGCTTCCATCATTCGTGCACCGCCTGATTTTGAGATCATTAGGAACGGAACTTTATGTTTGATACTGTAATCAATAGATCTTGCAATCTTTTCACCAACAACCGAACCCATAGAACCGCCGATAAAAGCGAAATCCATACAGGCAATTACGATTTCTTGTCCTTCTATTTTACCAACACCAGCACGGATAGCGTCTTTTAAGCCTGTTTTAGCCTGGCTTTCTTTAATTCTATCGGTGTAGGGTTTGTTATCGTTAAAATTTAATGGGTCGCCCGATGTGAGGTTGGGAAACAGCTCTTTAAACTGATTGTTATCAAATAAAACCTCGAAATATTCTTTAGAGCCTACTCTCAGATGATAGTCGCAGTAGTGACAAACGTATTTGTTTTCCTGAAGCTCTGCCTGATGTAGCGGTTTTTTGCAATTCGGACATTTATTCCACAACCCATCCGGTGCTTCTTTTTTCTCCTCTGTTGTAGTAATGATACCTTTTTTTTCTCTCTTAAACCAAGCCATATAATTTTTTGAAGAATTGGATTGCAAAGAAACGAAAAATAAAATAAACATGAACCTTATTAGGCGTAAAAATAGTCAATGGTTTATTGGTTGATAGTTGATTGCCAATGGTGAAGGTAATTGAAAACTGATTTTTGTCTGTTGCCAACTACTAATCGCAAACTTAAGTGTGTCTTTTTTACACTAAGGATAATGTGTTTTTTACACTAAATAGGCTTTATTTTGCTGTTAAGCAAATAATTCTGTTGTTACAAAAGCTTGTAATGTTAATTTTTTTTATAACTTCGGACTTAATAAAATTAACAAGAAATGAGTTTAAAAGGCTACAAAGGCGTAATTTACGGAGATGCCGTTCAAGAATTGTTTGAGCAGGCTAAAAAACATCAGTTTGCTTTACCAGCAGTAAACGTTACCGGTACCAATACGGTAAATGCGGTATTGGAAACTGCAAAGGCAGTAAATTCGCCTGTTATGATTCAATTATCTAATGGTGGTGCCCAGTTTTATGCTGGTAAATCATTAGATAACGAGAAATTACAGGCATGTATTTTAGGTGCTGTATCTGCAGCTAAACATGTACATTTATTGGCAGAACATTATGGTGTTGCTGTGGTTTTACATACCGACCACGCCGCTAAAAAATTATTGCCATGGATTGATGGATTATTGGATCACGGCGAAAAATTCTTCGCTGAAACCGGCAAACCTTTGTTTTCATCTCATATGTTAGATTTATCGGAAGAATCTATCGAAGAAAACATGGAAATTTCCGCAAAATACTTAGCACGTATGGCTAAAATGAACATGACTATCGAAATCGAGCTTGGCGTAACAGGCGGTGAAGAAGATGGTGTTGATAATAGCGATGTAGACAGCTCTAAATTATATACACAGCCTAGCGAAGTAGCTTACGCGTACGAAGAATTAAGTAAAGTTTCCCCTCGTTTTACGGTTGCTGCAGCTTTTGGTAACGTACACGGTGTTTACAAACCAGGTAACGTAAAACTGCAACCGGTAATTTTGAAAAATTCTCAGGATTTTATCAAAGAAAAATTCAGCTTAACTGCAGAGAAACCGATTAATTTTGTATTCCACGGTGGTTCTGGTTCATCTCAGGAAGAAATCAGGGAAGCCATTTCTTATGGTGCAATTAAAATGAATATCGACACGGATATGCAATGGGCATTTTGGGAAGGTATTTTAGAATATTACAAAAAGAATGAAGGTTATCTTCAAGGTCAGATCGGTAACCCTGATGGCGATGATAAACCAAACAAAAAATACTACGACCCACGCGTATGGTTACGTAAAGGTGAAGAAACTTTTGTGAAGCGTTTAACTACTGCTTTCGAAGATTTGAACTGTATAAACGTTAACGATAAGCTTTAAGAGCGTTAGAATGTTGAAAGATTGAAATGTTTTAAAGTCGAAACTTTTCAACCTTCCAACATTACAATGTATTTAACATTACAACATAAAACAAAAGCGCCATAGGTTTAAAAACTTATGGCGCTTTTGTTTGTTTTATGGTATATTTAAGCAAACAAAATTGTGATGTCAAAATCTAAAAGCGATAATAAAAGCAATAACTTTTTCGAAAAATTTGCTAATGCGGCCACCAAGTTTACGGGTAGTTCTGCAGCATTTATCAGTGCAACCGCCATTGTGGTAATTTGGGCGTTGAGCGGCCCGATATTTAAATATTCTGAAACCTGGCAACTCGTAATCAACACCGGAACAACCATCATTACTTTTTTAATGGTGTTTTTGATTCAGAAGGCGCAGAACAAAGACGGAAAGGCGATACAGTTAAAATTAAATGAATTGATTGCTGCACAACAGGGTGCCAGTAACCGGATGGTGGATATTGAAGACCTGAGTGAAAAAGAGCTGGATCAGTTACATAAATTTTACGTTACGATTGCCACGCTTGCCAAAAAAGAGACCGATATTCATTGCTCACATTCAATTGATGTTGCGAAGGAATTAAATGAAATAAAAGTAAAATCGAATAAACACTTTAAAAAACACGATAATGAGTCTGCACGTTCAAAAAGTTAATCACCCAGAAGATTTAGATAAAGTATTTGCTATACGTAAGATTGTTTTTGTAGATGAACAAAATTGTCCGCCAGAACTGGAATGGGAGCATGAAGAGGAATCTACACATTTTTTGGCGACCAGTAACGGACAGCCTTGCGGTGCTTGTAGATGGCGTAAAACGGAAAATGGTTATAAATTAGAGCGCTTTGCGGTTTTAAAGGAGTTTAGAGGGCAAGGGGTAGGGCGTGCACTAATAGCTGAGGCATTATCTGATCTGCCGGAGGATGCACATTATATTTACTTAAACTCGCAATTAGATGCCATGAGCTTATATGCTAAATTTGGTTTTGTAGCTGAGGGAGAACAATTTGAGGAGGCTGGTATACAGCATTTTAAAATGGTGAAGAAGGTTTAAAGATAATTTGCTGCTGAGACACGGAAAGTATTGACTATTCAACGAAAAATCGTCATTGCGAGGAACGAAGCAATCTTAAAGCGATCGCTGGATTTTAGTTATTTACCCACCCATAGTAGTAGGATTGCTTCGTTCCTCGCAATGAAGACGTAACAAATTACTAATTAAATTATGATGGAAAGAGGAGGATGTGTTTATATCATGACAAATTCTTTTAATACCGTTTTTTATACTGGTGTAACCTCAGATTTACAAGGCAGGGTTTGGCAACATAAAAACAGCGACTTTCCTAAAAGCTTTACTTCAAGATATAAATGTTATAAGTTAGTTTATTACTTGTTTTTCCCTGATATTGAAGAAGCTATTGATGAAGAAAAGAGAGTAAAAGGTGGAAGCCGTCAGCAGAAAATAGATTTGATTGTATTTAAAAATCCAGATTGGATTGATTTATATGAAGAATTGGTTTAATAATTCCGTCATTGCGAGTCACGAAGCAATCTTAAAGCGATCGCTGGATTTGAAGTAAGTTACCCCACCCATATTTGTAGGATTGCTTCGTTCCTCGCAATGACGATCACTCAAAAAATCTACCCAAATATCTTCCCCGATAAGGTCATTGCCTCCTGCCATTTATCCATATTCAACGCCAAATGCTCACCTTTTGTATTCAAAAAGCCAATTACAGCTTCCGTAGCGATGTTCCCAGTGAGATCATCAGCAGCCATCGGGCAGCCACCAAAACCCTTTAATGCTGAATCTATGCGTTTTACGCCAGCATGATAAGCAGCCGATATCTTTTCAATCCTTTCGGCAGGCGTGGAGTGTAAATGAATGCCAATTTCTGTTCTGTTAAATCTTGAAATTAATTTAGGCATTATTGTTTCTATTTTTTCAGGTGTGGAAACGCCTACTGTATCGGCCAGCGATAAAATTTCGACGCCTTTGTTCACCAGAACATCTGCCCATTTTTCTACAATTTCATAATTCCATTCATCGCCATAGGGATTTCCAAAACCCATTGACAGATAAACGACAGCTTTCTTACCATTTTTTGTGCAAAGTGAAAGCATTTCTTCTACCGTATTCAGCGATTGTGTTATGCTTGAATTGGTATTGCGCTGTTGAAAGGTTTCAGAAATTGAAAATGGGAAACCAAGGTAATCAACCGCCTCATGCTTTACTGCCTCTTCTACGCCCCTTAAATTAGCTACAATAGCCAAGAGTTTTGTATTAGTGCTGCTTAAATCAAGTTGTGCTAAAACTTCAGCTGTATCGGCCATTTGCGGAATGGCTTTAGGCGAAACAAAACTTCCAAAATCAAGTGTATCGAAACCAACCTGAAGCAATAGGTTTAAATATTCAACCTTAAGTTCAGTTGGAATGAAATCGTGTAGTCCTTGCATGGCATCGCGCGGACATTCAACTAATTTGAAATTGGTTCGGCTCATATTTTTGGCTAGTGGAATTTTTAGCAAAATAACGAAAGAATTTGAAATTTATAGTCGATGGTTATTATGGTTGATAGCCAGGGTGTATAATGAATTTACCTCTTGATTGACAATATTTCAATTGGAGGTTGATGATTCCGATTATAACAATTAAATTTTGGTCATCAACTATAAACCATTAGGATGCGGCTATATGTTACTTAGGCTATTAACTAACATACTATCAACCATTAGGCGTTGGAAATTCACGAATGAACTAATGACAAATGAACTAGTGAACAGTCACCTCACTCTTTACTTCTTCCCTGTAATCTACACTCCGATCTTTCGCAAAGGTTCTGATAATTAAACGGGTTCCGCGATCATAACTAAAATAACTCCAAACCCAATTGACGAAAACAATGATCTTGTTTCTGAAGCCCACTAAAGTCATTAAGTGAACAAACATCCAGGTAAACCAGGCGAATACGCCCTGAAAACGGATTTTGCCGATATCAACAACAGCTTTGTTTCTACCAACTGTAGCCATGGAGCCTTTATCGAAATATTTAAATTTTTCCAAGGGTTTATTTTCTTTGATATTGATCAGGTTTTTGGCCAGGTGATGTCCCTGTTGGATGGCGGCAGGTGCAACTCCAGGGTGACCGTTAGGTGTTTCTTCATCAATAATAGCGGCTACATCGCCTATTGCATATACATTTTGATAACCTACAACTAAATTTTGTGTGTCGGTCTTCAGCCGGCCTCCACGAACTACTTCTGCTTTGTCTAAACCGGCTAATACTTCTCCTTTTACACCTGCACTCCAAATTACAGTAGAACTTAAAATTGGTGCTTTATCCTGTAAGGTGAGCGTATGTCCGTCATAACCCAATACCCGGGTTTCATTCATAATCTGCACGCCCATATCGGTTAGGAAATCTTTGGCTTTTTTCTGTGCCTGTGGCGACATTACGCCTAACAATTCTGGCGAATTTTCGATCAGGTAAATGTTAACCTTACTTAAATCCATTTCGGGGTAATCATTCGGAATCACATGTCTTTTAAGTTCAGCAATGGCTCCAGAGGTTTCAACGCCCGTTGGTCCGCCGCCCACCACCACAAAGTTTAATAGGGCACTTTTTTTATCTGCATCTTTTTCGATCAGCGATTTTTCGAAATTCTGCAAAATCAAACTTCTTAAATCCAGGGCTTCAGGAATCGACTTCATTGGCATGGAATTGGCCTCGATTTCTTTGTTGCCAAAAAAGTTACTGGTAGATCCTGTTGCAATAACCAGATAATCGTAATTAATTCTGCCTATATCGGTTTGTAAACAATTTTCTGCTGCATTTACTTCTGTAACTTTGGTTACGCGAAAGATCAGGTTTTTTTGACCCTTAAAAATCTTCCGTAAAGGAAAAGCGATCGAATCGGCTTCTAAACCTCCCGTGGCTACCTGATAAAGCAATGGTTGAAAGGTATGATAGTTATGTTTATCGAGCATCACTACCTGAAAAGGCTTGTTTTTTAAACGTTTAGCTAACTCAATGCCGCCAAACCCACCGCCAACTATTACTACTCTCGGGTATTCGCTTTTAGGAAGTTGTAAATCCATTTTATCTCCATTTATCTAATGCTAACTTAACAAAAAGATAGCCAAAAGGTTTAAAAGATGAGGTTTTTACAGTTATTCTAGCTTAAAAAAGAAGATATAACGCTGGTATGACGAAGCGGGATTTTATAGGTTTCTTAGTACTATTTTAAGTTAACTATACCTGATGGTAGTGAGCATCCCGATCCTTCATCGGGATAAAACGGACAGCAGGATTGTCGAAACCGAAGAACCACAGGATTTGCTTTTCAAAATAAATGAAAAGCTTTGTGCATTTTGTCTTTTAAACCTCGCAGGTTTTTAAAACCTACGAGGTTTGGCACAAAAAAAAGCGCCCCGATAAATCGAGGCGCTTATATATTTTAAGATTTTAATCTCTTATTTTTTCTCAGCTGAGCTACCCAAATCGATTACGATAGGAGTAGAGATACATAATGATGAGTATGTACCAATGATACGGCCGATCAATAATGCGAAGATAAAACCACGGATGCTATCGCCACCGAA
>Ga0163162_10000131_pt1 | contig 67924 bp, 66 predicted proteins | sample S55metaG_FD_115310 | JGI IMG/M metagenome (GOLD analysis project Ga0163162, IMG submission 115310) | Switchgrass rhizosphere microbial communities from Kellogg Biological Station, Michigan, USA - S5-5 metaG | ecosystem: Host-associated > Plants > Roots > Rhizosphere > Soil | place: USA...
AAGTTGGGCGGGAGAAATTTTTTTCCAAATCCCAAAATCTACGCCATGTCTATCTTTTCTGACCATCCATCGCAAGAACATGTTTAGTCTTTTACATGTAGATTTTTTTTTAGGAGAAGCGATATGTTTGTGTGTTCGAGGTGGTGCGTCTTCCAAAGAGAAAAAATAATGATAAAATGAGTTTAACGCAGACTCGATCTTTTCTTCCTCATTGTTGTTTACAAAATATTTCTTGTTAAGAAACGCCTCCTCAAGGGATTGAAATTTTTGGTAATGGTGTTGTAAGAATTGAACGAAATAAAGTAGATCAGTAGAATTAAACGTACGATGTTTGAAGCTAGTTAGCTTTTTTAAATCATTATACCCATGGTTCAAACAAAATTCGTATGGCTCATCGTCCATCAATCGCATTAATTCTTTTGATTTTTGTATGATGGTTGTACGATTCCCCCAGGAAAATATCGCAGCAAAAAAGCCTGCTATTTCGATATCCTGTTTCTTTTTAAATTGATGCGGTATGCTGATCGGGTCATCCTTTATAAAATCAGGCCTGTTGTATTCTTCAACTTTTCTGTCAAGAAACGCTGTTAACTTTTCTCGCTTCATTTTGGTTTCATTAAATCCATGTGCTATGTGGTAATTTTTTTAACCACATACACTCATAGTTTAACCAAGAACTTGTTTTAAATCATCGATCAGATCATCTACATCTTCAATGCCGACGCTTAGCCGGATGAGCGCATCACTCAGGCCGTTCTTAATTCGCTCTTCGCGCGGAATCGATGCGTGGGTCATCGTTGCCGGATGGTTGATCATCGATTCGATTCCGCCGAGACTTTCTGCAAGAGAAAATAATTTTGTAGACGAGAGAACTCTTTTCAATTCCGCCGCGCCTTGGTCTTTTAATTCAAAGCTCATCATGCCACCGAACCCACGCATTTGTTTTTTTGCAATGGCATAACCGGGATGATCTTCAAATCCGCACCAATAGACTTTTCCCACTTTCGGATGACTTCGAAGAAACGCGGCAATTTTTTCTCCGTTCTCGCAATGACGCTGCATCCGTACATGCAGCGTTTTAATTCCGCGCAGTATAAGGAAGCAATCTTGCGGACCAGGAACTGCGCCACAGCTCTTTTGGATGAAATATAATTTTTCGCGAAGATCTTTATCATTTAACATCAGGCATCCGTGAATCACGTCACTATGGCCGCCGAGATATTTTGTCGCCGAATGCATTACTATGTCTGCCCCGAGATCGAGAGGATTTTGCAAATATGGAGAAGCAAATGTATTATCGACACACGTGAGGATCTTATGTTTTTTTGCAATTTCTGAGACTGCCGCGATGTCTACAATATTCATCAGAGGATTTGTTGGCGTTTCAATCCAAATAAGTTTTGTGTTTGGATTGATGTATTTGCTGATGCTGGACGTATCATGCATTTGTATGTAGTGGAATTTGATTCCGAATTTTGCAAACACCTTATTGAAGAGACGATAGGTTCCGCCATAAAGATCGTTTCCAGTGATAACTTCATCTCCAGGCCCCAGCAGTTTAATTACAGCGTCGGTTGCGGCGACTCCGCTTCCAAAGCAAAGACCATATTTTCCATTTTCAATCGCTGCCAATGCTGCCTCCAATACGGACCGCGTAGGATTTTGTGAACGCGCATATTCATAGCCTTTATTCTCACCAGGCGCAGTCTGAACATAGGTTGATGTTTGAAAGATCGGAGTCATGATAGCGCCTGTGCTCGGATCCGGCTCTATTCCTGCATGTATAGCCTTAGTAGCAAATTTCATCGTGATTGATTTATTAGGCTGCAAAGATCAGAAATTTGAATCGATGTGGTGATTTTTAATCAGTCGATAAACTGTGCAACATAATTTTCGAATCGAATCCTCCGCTAGTGATTTTACGAAGTTTTTCGTTGTCTCGTTTCCACACTTCCAGTTTAACAAAAACTTAACCGCTGCAGTGAAATATTTGGCAGCGTGTTTTACTCCGACTTTGTGTTACTTCAAATCAATTTTTTACGGCTTTAGTTTTCTCGACGTTGTTGTTCGCTTTTTGGGAAAAAGATTTTTTTACCAGCAATGTAGATTAGCTTGACTTCGGTGACATGGCTCAATACATTTACACCGCACGATCAAATATTTCAAAAATCAAAAGTAAAGCCATGAAAAAGAATCTTGTTTTTTCCCTCTGCCTTTTAGCGTTAGGTGTTAGCAGTTATGCGAGTCCAAATGTAGATGATAAGGTCATTAAAAGTTTTAAAGAAACATTTCCCGGGGCCGAGCAGGTTAAGTGGGAAGAATTTTCGGATAATTACGTTGTCAATTTTGTTGATCTCGGTATGCGCGAAAGAATCAGTTATGACAAGAACGGCAATTTCTTAAGCGCTACGAGATATTATAACGAAGGGCATTTGCCATTGAACATTCTCCTTAAGCTCAGAAAAAAATATCCTTCGCAAAAAATATTCGGAGTGACTGAAATCGAGTCAGAAGTTTCAATTGAATATTACATTAAAATGGAAGACGACACAAATTGGACAACCGTCAAATCTGATACCGGTGGAAATATGCAGGTAATCGAAAAATACAAAAAGGTAAGCGAGTAGTTGTTGAGTGGCAGGTTGACTATTTCATAGTGGTCGACCTGCTTTGTTCTAAGCACTGCGCCGCAACACATTTTGGGATCGTCTCTTTTTATTAATTCGCCCACTAATTTCTTTCGGCTACTACCAGCTAAACGGCATTTTGACAAATGTATTTTCCCAAGTGATGACGAGGTTGGCGGCGTTTGTTTTTTCTTTCTCAAATATCATGGTAAAAGCTTCCATCGTATCAGTTTGCTTTTGCGTCGGAACTTCAGTTCTCATTAAATCCTTTTTTGGATCGTACTTAAAAGCACCCCAAATATTTGTCTCTTTATTGAGAATCATAACCCACTTATCGGCATCAGGCAATGCATATAGTGTGTAGCGGCCCTTTGGAACTTTTTGTCCCGCAACTTTAACATCCTTGAAGAATTCGATTTCCGTCGCCTCGTTAGCACCGCACCGCCATACTGACCCATAAGGCACGAGGTCGCCAAAAATGACTCTTCCATTTTTTTGAGGGCGTCCGTAGATAATCCTCGCAATTAGCGGATCTTTTGCCTTATCCTGGATTTTTAAAACTGGATAATCGACGGGATAATAACTCATATCCATCGGGGACTGATCCAATGGAGGATACTTCGCTTGTGCACTCGCAAAGAGTGTGGCCGAAAGCAGCGCTGCAATTACAATTGTCTTTTTCATAACACATCGATAAGCACTGCAAATGTAAATCGATTGTCCAATATCAAGATCAATTCTGATGCAAACTATTTAGCGTATTCGACGAAAATTTCTTCAATTCAGGAAAAAATTCTGCATAACAATTCCCTAACGACCCGTAATTATTTTCGAAGACTTCCATCGCGGGTCCGGCATCGTGGATAAATTTTGCTCGTCGCACAAGACCGGCAAAGCTATTATGGATGCCTTCTCTAAACCGGTAGTGATATAACCAATCCTGTTTCTTCATATAATAAAACATCATCCTGAATTTTTCAGGAAAGACATTTTGATACGATTCTAACTGCCCATATGTTAGACGGGCAAATTGCAAAAGACCGTCGTCAGGAAATTCATTATCGTCATTTGCGAGGAAATGATCGTATACGATATCTATAAAAGCGCCGGCATATAGTCCATATTCGGGCTTAAAAAATTTTTTTGCTTCTGCGGTAGATTTATGACTGTCTGTAAACTCATCTATCATCCGGTGAAGCATTATGCCTCTTTGTATTTCATGTGTGTAGTCAAATTTCTTTTTGCCTTTTACAAAATCGCTGATCAGGTTCCCGACAAGTATATCCGGATTTTTGAAAGACAAATATGCGTGTGCTAGAAAATTCAATGGGAAGTTATTTTTTACAAAGTTAAATCACAAGGCAGAAAAGTCTTTTTATATATTTTATCAACTCGATAACGTAATTTTTTTCAATCAATAAAAAATTTCCGTTACTAACGTTCTGCAATATTCGTTAACGTCAATTAACCATGACAACCGTTAATCACTATTAACTTGGAACCACTTGCTGGGGAAAATATTTTTGCTTCACAAATCAGCAATAATCGGGTTGATATGAATCAGGAGCAGAAATAAATTTGCTGTATGAAAGATGATAAAAGAGTAACTCATGGAATATGCTTTAACAAATCGTTGGCGATCGCAAGGAAAAATGGCGCCACTTGTATCGTTTGCAAACAATTGTTATATCAAAAGCGGACACTGATAAAGACGGGCATTTTCTAATATACTCACGATCAATAAAATAAAAAATGGCATCACGTTCTCATTACGTATGCCAACAACAAAATAGTTCTTGTAAACAGTAAGAACACTAAAACAAAAAACAAAAAATCATGAAAAAGATAATTCTCGGACTTGTAATACTGTCAAGCGTTGTCGTTCGCGCGAATGACAATACCCCGGTTTCTGAAAAAGTGCGCCAGTCATTCGAAAAAGAATTTGCAAAGGCTTCGGATGTGAACTGGAACGCGAAGGGAAAAAATGTTTTCCAGGCAACTTTCAGTTATAACAACACGCAGGTGGAAGCCAACTTCGATGCGGAAGGTAATTTGCTTAGCACGGCACGGCTTATTACTGAACATCAACTGCCTGTTATGATCATCAAGGGATTAACAAAAGATTATGCCGACTACAAAATAAGAAGAGCTGAAGAATGCAATAGCAATAACACTACTTACTACGTAGTTACACTGTATAACGAGCAGGAAACTGTCAGTTTAAAATGTTTTTCCAACGGTGATGCACAACGTGTAGAAAGAATAAAAAATAAAATTTAAAAAAAATCTTTTGAGAGATGCAACATTCGAAAATATGTTGTGATTATAATGTTGAACAATAACTAATCAAATCAAAAAAAATAAAAAACCAGAATCATGAAAAAGACAATTTTAGCATTGGCGGTGATGTTGACAGGGCTGACCAGTGCCTTCGCTAACAACGCAGACGAAGTAAACAAGAGCGCACAGTTATCTTTTAATAAGGATTTTCTGAATGCAAAAAATGTAAGCTGGCAACAGAATAAGGACTATGCGAAAGCTACATTCAGCTTGAACAATCGAGTAATGTATGCCTATTACAATCCCCAGGGAGAGTTGTTAGCTGTAGTTCGCAATATTCTTTCAGATCAATTGCCGATCTATCTATTAGCAGATATTAAGAACGACTATTCTAACTACTGGATTTCTGAATTGTTTGAAATGGCAACAGAAGATCAAACGACTTATTATACCACCCTCGAAAACGCGGACGAAAGACTGATTTTAAAATCCGACGGATCAAATAAATGGACGATTTATAAAAAGGAAAAGAAAAATTGTATAGTTCTCTAGTTGGTTGTGAATGGAAAAAGGAAGGTCCCGCCTTCTGGCGGGATTTTCTTTTAGTGACAAGTGAATTCGAAAAATAGAAAGATGTATTTAACCGGCGCAATACCTCATTTTACCGTTGTTCTCTTCTTTGCTGCCGAAATGTGCTTGACCTCCCGGTATCGGCGGCGTAGTTTTGGTGAAGAAAAAAATAGATGACCTGTAACCTCTGGCAAACTCAAGTCGTCTTATTAGAAAAGAAAATAAAAATGATTAATAAAAATATAAACACCAGAATCATGAAAAAGATAGTTTTAATTATGTCGGTTGTATTAATGGCCGGTTTTAGCCAGGCCTTTGCCGACAAAGGAAAAGACGCGAATGAACAGGCTGCTGCATCCTTCACTAAAGATTTCGTAGCTGCAAAAAATGCAAGCTGGGAACAGCATAAAAAATATGCAAAAGTTACTTTCAATCTTAACGGCCGCATCATGTTCGCGTACTATAGCAATGAAAGTGGTCACCTGATGGCCGTTGCCCGTAACATCCTTTCTGATCAGTTACCAATCACACTGATGACAAGTATGAAAAACGATTATCAAGGTTTTTGGATCACTGATCTTTTTGAAATGGCTTCTGATGGACAAACCAATTATTATGCAACACTGCATAATGGAAGTGAAACAGTGGTTTTAAAGTCGACCGGCTCAGATTGGAACGTTTATAAAACTTCTGAAAAAGAGTAACAAAAAACAATCACTCTATATATCCGACAAATAAGTTCGCAAGCAGGCTTTTAGTTGGAATTGTAAAATCCCCTTTCAAGGGGATTTTCTTTTTATATATATTCAATCCAGATTATAAATTCTTCTTTCCGCTGGCTGAAAAAATTTATTTTTGCAAACCGGAATAAAAACTTCAGGGCAAAAATAAATTTATGAAAAAAGGTCCCGTTTCAACATTTATAGCACATCACTATCGACATTTTAATTCTGCCGCATTAATTGATGCCGCTAAAGGATACGAAAAACATCTGCTGGAAGGAGGTAAGATGATGATCACTTTGGCCGGGGCGATGAGTACAGCGGAGCTGGGATTATCGCTAGCAGAAATGATTCGGCAGGACAAGGTGCATATTATTTCGTGTACGGGCGCTAATCTTGAGGAGGATATTATGAACCTGGTGGCGCATACGCATTATAAGAGAGTTCCAAATTACCGCGACCTTACCCCGCAGGAAGAATGGGCACTTCTGGAGAAAGGATTAAACAGGGTAACAGATACATGTATTCCGGAAGAGGAAGCCTTTAGAAAAATTCAGCACAATATTGTAAAGCTCTGGAAGGATGCCGATAGCAAAGGCGAGCGATATCTCCCGCATGAATTCATGTACAAACTGCTTTTAAGTAAAGTAATGGAAAAGGATTATGAAATCGATCCGAAAGACAGTTGGATGATTGCAGCAGCTGAAAAAAACTTGCCAATTGTTGTCGGGGGATGGGAGGACAGTACAATGGGCAATATTTTTGCTTCGTATGTAGTTAAAGGTGAAATAAAAGCTACAACCATGAAAAGCGGAATTGAATACATGGTTTGGCTTTCAGATTGGTACAGAAAAAATTCAGGCGGAAAAGGCGTTGGTTTTTTCCAGATTGGTGGCGGTATTGCAGGCGACTTTCCAATATGTGTCGTACCGATGATGTACCAGGACCTTGAATGGCACGATGTTCCTTTCTGGAGTTATTTTTGCCAGGTATCTGATTCAACAACTTCATTCGGATCATATTCGGGCGCAGTGCCGAATGAGAAAATAACCTGGGGAAAATTAGGAATTGACACGCCGAAATATATTGTCGAAAGTGATGCAACTATTGTAGCTCCCCTGATCTTTGCGTGGATCCTGGGATGGTAAAATAATAACTATGAATAATACGAACATGGAGGAATTATATTTAGAGGCCGAGGCTGATATCAAGAACAATAACTATGCTGAAGCATTTAAGAAATATGAAAGCATATTATACGATGAGCCTTCCAGCGCGCCGGCGCATAATTCACTGGGCTGGTTATATAAGACACAATTTGATGATTATGTAAAAGCAGAAAATCATTTTCTGACTGCCATGCGAGGTGATCCTTTGTATCCACATCCATATTTTCATCTTGCATCTTTGCTGATGGATATGGAAAGATTTGATGAGCTGAATGCGCATCTCGAAAAATGTCTAAGAGTGCGCACGATCGAAAAATCGTGGGTATATGGCCGTTATGCATTGATCGAGGAGCAAAAATTGAATTTTGATAAGGCTGTTTATTTTTTTGAAAAAGCAATACTTAGCAGCCAGAACGATGAAAAAATAAAAGATTATAAGCAAGATATTGAACGATGCATGATGAAGATGGGCATCGCGAATAAACATCACGCGAACTAAAGGGTGGGCAGTGGGAAGATCACAGTTGATAGTGGTATGCACCTTACATCGCGCACTGTCAACTGTTATCTGCGCACTGTCAACTTCTTTTATGGGCACGCGATTTTATCAACTCTTCTCGCGTGTCTCCCTCCCTCAAAAGGGGTTTCAATAAAAATATCGATTAACGATTTCGCAAATTCGAGTGCGACAAAACGTGCGGGCAGGCAAATAATGTTCGCATTGTTGTGCTGTCGCACGAGTTTTGCGACGTCACTATCCCAACACATTGCTGCCCTGATATGCTGATGTTTGTTGGCGGTCATACAAACTCCATTTCCCGTTCCACATAATAAAATTCCAAATGCTGATTCACTTTTCTCTACGCTTGATGCGACAGGATGTGCAAAGTCAGGGTAGTCGACGGATTTATTTTCATAAACGCCCATATCCTGCACCTGGATCCCTTTTTGGTTAAGCCATTTGATCAATTCCACTTTGTAATCGAAACCGGCGTGATCGCTGCCAATGGCAATGGGTTTGGAAAGATCAAATGAAGTTGACATGATGATTAGTTTCTAATGTTTAAGTAAAGAGATTCGGCTAGCTCCATTCTTCCTTATCCCTCATTTCTCTTCTTTTCATAACGCGAGCGGATATGCGAATACTGATTTCATATAAAATAAAAAGCGGAAGTGCTACGATTGCCTGGCTCATCCAGTCAGGTGACGGTGTAATAACCGCGGCTATAATCAGGATTGCAACATAAGCATATTTGCGATAGGTGCGAAGAAAAGTTGGTGTCACAAGTCCAATCGTTGTAAGAACATAACTGATCAGTGGAAGTTGGAATGCAATGCCCGATCCAATCAGGATATCCGTGAGATTCTCTATATAGTCATCCAGGGTTGGTCTTGTTTCTAATATTCCCGCAAAGCCCAAACGATAGTTCCATAAAAAACTAAAAGTAAATGGGGCGAGGAGAAAGTAGCCGAATGCGATTCCAAGCAGGAAAAAGAAGGTGACCCAAAAGATAGCCCCTCGCGAACTTTTCAACTCTTTTGGTGAGAGAGCTGGTTTTACAAAGCGCCAGAATTCCCAAAAAATATATGGGAAAGCAACAATGAATCCTCCCATAAAAGCAATAGTAATGCTTGATAGAAACTGTGATCCGAAAGTTGTGGTTTGTAATTTTAAACTATCAACTGATTGCATGCAGAGAGCATCACCTATATGTATCCAGCGCCCAAACTTGCAGAGTGCAGTATAACTTACGAAATTGGAGTGAATGGGCCCGGCGATTATGTTGTCAAATATCCAATCGATTTTCACAAAGATTACAATAGCAATAACTATAACCGCGAGAAGAGAACGAACGATATGCCATCGCAGTTCCTCAAGATGATCGACAAAAGACATTTCCGGTTGTTCCGGATTCCTGTTAAATAATTTAAACGCCATTTATGATGAAACCCTCCTAAAAAAGAGTGGCAAAGGTAGTTGTTAAATAGCTACGAAGGAAATAGATATAAAAATTAATTAGGGGCGAACACAAATAGAAAAGCACTCTTAAAAGAGTGCTTTTTACTCCTAACTGACCTATGAAAAAAATCCCCCAAAAGGGTCAGGAAATCTTGTAAATTTCCTTCGTGGACGAAATTCAAAAAAAGAATCTGGAATTAGAAAAATAAGTGGTTGATTAACTAGGGGTTAACATTAGCCAATTTGGAAGGGACCGGGATCGATTTTTTCTAGAGTTAACTCCTTTTATTTCAAAATCTTCACGCGAACCATTTCGATCCTGGTGTCACTGACTGCGAGAATTTCAAATTCATAATCGTCGATAATTATTCTTTCTTTTAACCGGGGAATTGTTTCGTGACGGTTGATAATAAAGCCCGATAAGGTTTCGGATTCGTTCTCTGGAAATTCGAAATCGTATTTTTCATTGAGATAATCCAATTCCAATCGTCCGGCGAAAATATATTCCTCATTCGATAATTTCTTTTCTTCAAATTCTTCTGTGTCGTATTCGTCCCGTATCTCTCCGAATATTTCTTCCAGCAAATCTTCCATGGTTACAATGCCTGCAGTGCCCCCAAATTCATCCACCACCCATGCTATACTTTTGCGCTCACGGGTGAATTTATTAATCAGGTCCGTTGCACTCATGCTTTCAGGAACTGCCGGGATCGGTAATAAAATTGATTTAATTGAAGGCGGATTTTTAAAAAGATCCAATTGGTGGATGTATCCAAACACATGATCAATATTTCCTTCGTACACAATCAGTTTACTCAAATTGGTTAAGGCGAATTTTTTCCTTGCCTCTTCAATTGAAAGATTGATATCGATACCTTCAATTTCTTTCCTTGGAACCAGGCACTCCCTGATTTTAACCTTTGGTAAAGTAAGTGCCGCTTCAAACAACTCGGTGTTTAGCTCCTGGTTGTTTTCATCACCGTCACCATTCTCCTGCAAAAGTTGTTCAAGATCTGCGATAGAAAATAGTTCTTTGCGGTTGTCAAATCTCACGTTAAAAACATATTTCAGTATCCACTCGGAAATGGCAGTGAAAAAAAGAGTGACCGGGTAAAAAATGTTGTATAAAATATTTGTAACTCCTGCAAAAAAACTAAGCAGTTTGTCACTATTTGCGCGAAAGAGTGCTTTTGGAAAAATATCACCGAAGTATAAAATAAAAAAGGCCGATACGAGTGTTTCAAATAGTAAGCGGAACAAATCAACCCAGGCCTGTGGTATTGCCAATTTCTTTACGAGATATTCCCACAAAGGCACCAGCGTTTCCCCGACTAACAAACCAAAAATGACAAGAAAAATATTGAATCCGATCAGCGCGACGCCGATAAATCGTGATGGATGCTCGAGTAACTTCGACAAAATGATACTGCTGCCGACACCTTGTTTCTTTTTGAGTTCGATGGTAAGGCGATTAGCGCTTACAAAAGCGATTTCGATCCCCGAAAAAAAAATGATCATCAGCCACGCTATGATGATCCATATAAGCGTATTAGTATTGATCATAGCAACTACGAATATACTCTGAAAAAATGAAGAAGGCAAGATCGAAAGAATGAGTGATGAAGAGGTAATATTGCGTTGATATGAATTACAAAAACGCGCTAATGGTTTCTTCAGCCTCATAGCAGGCTTTTTCAAGATAATCGTTTACGATAATCTTGTTGAAATGAGGCCTGAAAGAAAGTTCGAATGCGGCCTTATTGAGTCGGTCCTGCATCGCTTCAGGAGTCTCGGTACCCCGGCTCAATAATCGACGTTTTAGTTCTTCAAGGGAAGGTGGCTCAACAAAAATGGAAAGAGAGGAATCCGGGTATTGTTGCCGCACGTGTATGGCACCTTTGACATCAATGTCAAGGATCGGAATTTGATTATTGTTCCAGATCCGAATCAGTTCGCTTTTTAAAGTACCATAATATTTACCTTCATATACCATCTCCCATTCAACAAATTCATTGTGCTGAATTTTTTGCTTGAATTCATCCATACTTATGAAATAGTAATCTTCTCCATTTTTTTCGCCTGCACGTTGGGCCCGTGTAGCAGCGGATACTGAAAATGCAAGTTGCGGAAATTTTTTAAGCAGATAGTGGGTGATAGAAGTTTTCCCGGCACCCGATGGCGCCGTAATGATAATAAGTTTTGATTGATGATCCAATTGCATGTGAAATATCACGTTGATGGATGTGCGAAAATAAATTGATCAAATTAATTTCCCTGGCGCCGTACAATGTCCGCGCCGAGTTTTTTCAATCTTTCATCAATATATTGGTATCCGCGGTCGATTTGATCGATGTTTTGAATGGTGCTTTTGCCTTCAGCGCTTAATGCAGCAATTAGTAATGATACACCCGCACGTATATCAGGACTGCTCATCGTAATTCCCCTTAATTTTTGTTCGCGCGCGAGGCCAATTACAGCGGCCCGGTGTGGATCGCACAGTATAATTTGAGCGCCCATGTCGATCAGTTTATCGACGAAAAACAACCTGCTTTCAAACATTTTTTGGTGAATAAGCACGCTGCCTTTTGCTTGTGTCGCTACGACGAGAATTATGCTTAACAGGTCTGGAGTTAATCCCGGCCAAGGGTGATCGTAAATAGTCAACACTGAGCCATCGAGAAAATTTTGAATCTCATAAAGATCTTGAGAGGGAATATGAATGTCATCACCAATAAATTCCATTTCGATTCCGAGCTGCTTGAATTTATCCGGTATTATTCCAATATGGTCAAGTCCCACATTTTTTATCGTGATATCGCTTTGTGTCATTGCTGCAAGTCCAATAAATGAACCTGTTTCAATCATATCGGGCAACATGCGATGTTCAGTTCCTCCGAGGTACGTCACGCCTTCTATAGTCAGCAGGTTACTTCCAATACCATTTATTTTCGCTCCCATTCTATTGAGCATCTTGCACAGTTGCTGGATATAAGGCTCACACGCGGCGTTGTAAATCGTTGTTGTTCCTTTCGCCATCACAGCGGCCATCACAATGTTTGCGGTACCAGTAACCGATGGCTCATCAAGCAATAAATAAGTTCCTTGTAGTTTTGGCGCGCTCAAATGGAAAAACCCATCACTCGCAACATATTCAAACTCTGCGCCGAGTTTTTCGAATCCAATTATGTGAGTATCCAGCCTTCGCCGTCCAATTTTATCTCCACCGGGTTTTGGTATGAATGCCTTTCGGAAACGGGAAAGCATTGGACCGGCCATCATCACAGATCCACGGAGTCGTCCACTTTTTTTGCGATACGTTTCACTGTGCAGGTAATCGATATTTACAGCGTCAGCCTGGAAAATGCACGTGTCGCGATTTGGTCTTTCGATTTTTACTCCCATTTCTCCCAACAGCTCTATGAGCAAGTTCACATCGAGAATATCAGGGATATTTGAAATAGTGATTTTTTCAGGTGTCAGCAGCACCGCACTGATGATTTGCAATGCTTCGTTTTTCGCTCCCTGCGGCACAATTTCGCCTTTGAGTTTCTTTCCGCCGGTAACCTCGAATGAATACATGTATCGTTTAGTTGATTAGTAATCGATATTGTTACGGCCTCTCAGCGCAAGTCTGACGTCTTATTCACGTGCTGTGAAAGCCGGAATATGTTCGGCTGGGTCTGCTTGATTTTGCAAGCTTAAATAAAAAAGTTGACAATAGAAATGTCAACTTTTAAAATCGCTTAATTGCATATCAACAACTAAAATCTTTTCTTCTTGAATTTACTATTGCCTCTGTCGTTGTTGCGATTATTGTTGCGTTGCTGAAATTTTTGATTGCGTTTGTTACGGTAGTCGCCATAACTTCCCCGGTCTCCGCGATCTCTGTCACCACGATTATCGTTCGCGCGGAAATTTCTAACGTATGGCGTATTAGTAAATTCGAGTTGGTTACCCGTGATGTTGCTCAATTCGCTTTGTATCGCATCGTCATGCACGGTCTCTTTGTGCCAGTTATTATAGGCAAGTTTCATGTAATAAGCCACCGCGTTTGCAAAACCATTTCTTTTTTCAGGATTTTCTTCCTGCAGCGCTTTATTGATGATCAGCTCCAGATTTTTTCCGAGATGTGAATGCTTTGGATAACGTTTTGGATATTTCAACCGCTCTGGTTTTGCTTTTAGTGTTTCTCTCGTTGGAATTGGATAAGGCGAAGCCACTTCCAGTTTAAAATCCGAAATAAGAAAAAGATGGTCCCAAAGTTTATGACGAAAATCTTCAACATTCTTCAAATGCGGGTTGAGAAATCCCATCAATTCGATCACGGCCTGGGAATTTCTCTGCCGTTTCTCCTCGTCATCAACAGTCAAAAGATACTCAATCATTTTTTGAATATGCCGTCCGTATTCACGCATCACAAGGTGATTCCTCGTTGTATTGTACTCCATAATCACTATTTAATTGTAATAAACCGACCTGGCTTATTTGACAAACCTACACGAAAATGTGGAAATATGAAAATTCGTTAGATCGATGAATCCAAAGAATTTTCACATTTCCACATTTCCATATTTCCACATCGCTACTGAATCATCACCTTAGTAACGTACTGTTTGTTCTTATCGATATTTTTTGCACGAAGAAAATAAAGTCCACTTATCGGGCGGGTGTCCAAATCAAATTTTGTAAGGTTTGTTTGTGAGAGCATAACGGATTTTTGCTGGATAACCTGGCCGGTTATGCTGACGAGCTCCAACATAAAATTGCCTGTTTGTATCTCATCAAACTGAACCATAACGGTTCTTACAATCGGATTGGGATACGTCTGGATTCCGATTCGTTGCGTGATTGAAAGGTTAACTGTTTTGATCATCGAGTACGTAACGTTCCCGTTTGCGTCTGTCCGTTTGATTCGGAAGAATACTTCTCCCACATCAGACGGAGAAGGGTTGTATTGATATTGGTACTGCGTGACAGTACCTGCTGTAGCACCGTCAGCCGGTACATTTCCGACCGACATGTAATCAGTTCCGTTTTTGCTGTATTCGATGTCATAGTTAATTCCTTTTTGGTCATTTGGCGCATACCACTGAAGTACGACTATGTCATTCTTCTTTGAGGCAGAGAAATTTGATATTGTCGCGGAAGCAAGTGGTATGGATGGGCACCAATAATAAGTAAGATTCAGTGTTCCCCATATCGTGGTTACAATTGTGGTAGTATCGTTCGCACCGCCATCGAGGGTGATCAATCCACCACTAACCGTGTAAACGAGTCCTACTGTTCCATGTCCAATATAACTGGCATTTCCACCTGTTGAACCGGTACCTGCATTGTTGTTGAAAATGTTATCCGGGCCATAGGTAATTTTGTATCCGGGTATTCCATACGGAGCGAGCGTGTCATATCCGTAAGTTTTGTTGAACACTTTGTTTATTGTCATACCGGGGCCGGTTACTTTACTGGAAAGCGTCAACTGAAAAAGGAATGCGGTACTGTCTGGTCCGGAGTTTAGCGCACTCGAAGTCGAGATCCCTGAGATCGTATCTCTTAGCCTGACGCAGGCCAAGTCTCCAATTGTTGGATCAAACTGGGCAAAGTTAAACGTCAGAGAACTCGCCTGGGTGGGGGCGATGCTAATGGACTGGGATATCGGAGTCGCAGGCAAACCAGAAGAGCAAGTGCACTGAGCAGAAGTTCCTTGTGGAATGGAAGCAGCTATGAACGCCAATCCCACGATTGTCATGTAAACGTGTTTCATAGATACGGATTTTAGGTGATGGAAACGGATTCGAACTATACAAATTTATCTAACAAAAGGCACGATTTCCAGCGCAGTTATACTTAACTTCCCTGCATGGTAAAAACCACAATTTTTTTAATAGTACAAGTACAAGATTATGAAAAACAATTACTTAATCATACGTGTTTCTTTGTAGAACGCAACATCCCTGATCCATTGTACATATCGATATGAAAATTGCTATCGACTGCGGTCCTCTGTTTAAAAAAAATTTTTCTCCTGAGTACGATAAGTATATTATCGATGCTATTTTTCGTCTTCAAAAACTGAAACCAGAGGTAGATTTATTATTCGTCCTTGATAAAAATCATACGGAACTTCCCGATTCACTTCGAACCGCCAATTTCGTTACCAGGAAAAAATGGCCCGGAAAAGCAGGTTGGAAGATATGGTACGATAACCAGATTCCATCAGTTCTGAAGAAATTCGAAGCCGATTTGTTACTGTCAACCGGGATCATTTCAAGAAATAAATTATTTCCGCAATGTGTTTGGATGCCCGAAACCTCCCTCGAAGTCTTCAAGAAGAAAAAATATTTTGAATGGTTTAGGAAAAAAATGCCGATAGTCCTCGGCCAGGCTACGATAATATTCACTGACTCTGAAAAGTGCAGGCAAAGTATTTTGGCTATTCATCGGTCAATAGAAAATAAAGTAATTATTATACCACCGGTTCCTGACGACGATGCATCACAACTATCTTGGGAGCAAAAGGACGAAATAAAGAAACGATATGCGGGCGGCAAAGAATATTTCCTGGTTCACCAAAACGACTTACCGACTGCAAAATTTGTTGCGTTGCTAAAAGCATTCTCTCAATTCAAAAAAAGGCAGCAATCAAATATGCAATTCGTGATTCCGGGCATTCAGAACAACAACAAAATTTCTGAAAAGCTGGAAGGATATAAGTACCGCGCGGATGTACATCTTATCGACGAATCGGGCGCTGAAATTCAAAAAATATCCGGTGCAGCATATGCATTAATTGAAACAGAGAAAAGTGACCGGTCAATATTAAATTCTTTTGTCCAGGAGGTGCCGGTTGTGATTAACAAAGAACGTTTTCGTCAAGACGCACCCTATTTTGATGCGGCCTTGTCTGCAAATTTTAACGACACGCATGATCTGGCCCACCAGTTGATGTTGCTCTTTAAAGATGAAAAACTGCGTGGGTTGCTTGTTGAAAAAGGCAGGGATATTGCAAAAAAACACCAAAAAGATTTCCAGTCAGAGCTGCTTTGGGAAGGATTTTCGCGAGCACTTTTGGTTCGCGGAAATAATGCAAACGAGATCAAATCATCAATCTGATGCTTTACCAGTAACTTTGGCGCGGAATTTTTTTAAACTACTAACATGAAACAATCGTCGATTAATATAAATGTGCAATTGGATGAAGATAAAGTACCTGAAGAAATCAGGTGGAGTGCAAGCGACTCCGGTAGTAACGCGCCGAATAAGGCCAAGGCGATGATGCTCGCGTTCTGGGATGGGGCGGACAAATCTGCCTTAAGAATTGATCTGTGGACGAAACAAATGATGATGGATGAGATGGCGGACTTTTTTTACCAGACACTGATGACAATGGCTGATACCTACAAGCGCTCTACCCAAAATGAAGAAATGACAAACGATATGAAGAAATTCGCCAAGGATTTTTATAACAAATTCAGGGCACAGCAGCTTAAGGAAAATAAAATATAAAACATAAAATTCCGGTATGAACCTCGAACAAAAAATAATGGCAGACCTCAAAACCGCAATGCTTGCAAAAGATGAGAAAGGTCTGCGTAGTCTCCGGGCAATTAAAGCAGCAATCATTCTTGCAAAAACGTCTGAAGGTGCAAATGGAGAAATAAATGAGGCTGATGAAATAAAATTGTTGCAAAAACTTGTCAAACAAAGAAAGGACTCGCTCGAAATCTATTCGCAACAAAATCGTACTGATCTCGCACAAAAAGAACAGGAAGAAATTGATATTATTGAAAAATTTCTTCCAAAACAGCTTGGTGAATCAGAATTAAAAAAGATACTTTCCGATATTATCGCAAGTGTGGGAGCTTCTTCACCTGCCGATATGGGAAAGGTAATGGGAGTGGCAACGAAACAACTAAGTGGTCAGGCGGATGGAAAAGCGATAAGTGCTGCGGTAAAAGAATTGCTTACGAAATAATATTGTTTAGATTCAGCATTTGGTACAACTTATGAAATTCACTGCATGGTGATCGATATTATTTTTTTAATTCTCATGCTGATCGCGGTGTTCCGTGGCGTGCAGCGAGGATTAGTGGTCGCCATCTTTTCAGTTATTGCTTGTGTGGTTGGATTGGCCGCTGCAATAAAATTATCGGCTGTTGTTGCAGATCATTTAAAAGCGGACGCACACGTTCATACAAAGTGGTTGCCGATTTTGGCTTTTATTTCGGTGTTTGTTGTGGTGGTATTTCTTGTGCGATGGATTGCGAACCTTGTAGAAGCCGCTCTTAATTTTGTCCTTTTGGGATGGATAAACAAGTTGGGCGGGATCACGCTTTATGTAGCACTTTTTATTGCTGTTTTTAGCGTCCTTTTATTTTATGGTTCGCGTGCGCATCTCATCTCACAGCAAGCTATAGCCGATTCCAAGGTGTATCCTTTTATAGCACCGTGGGGTCCTTCTATTATCGACGGATTGGGTAATATTGTTCCCTTTTTTAAAAACATGTTTAAAGAACTTGAGGATTTTTTTTCAAACGTTGCAAAAAAGGCTGGTTGATTCATTGTGTACAAGAGTCGTGATTTCTTTCATCGAGAATACTATTTTGTATCATAAAATACCTAATCAGAGTATGTGTTTACTTGACTTTCGAAACGAGGACAAAGCATGTCCCTCAAAAGACCAATCAGGTTGTCGATTGCTGACTATTATCTCGTAAAGCAGGTAATTCCACAGTTGTCGTAAATTTGCTGTGAAAAAATCGTTATTGTTTAATAAGAGATGATTTTTGGGTTAAATAATTTATTTTAGCGATTGAATTAAGGTGATCTTTTAAAAAGGAGATGCAGTACGAAATTAAACAAGAAGAAAAGTTCAAATTCATTGAAGAGGGCGAGGGAGAACCGTTAGTGTTATTGCACGGTCTTTTTGGCGCCTTAAGTAACTTCATGGAGTTGATTAAATATTTCAGTAAGCATTATAAGGTGGTAGTTCCGATGCTGCCCTTATTTGATCTGGATCTTTTGCACACTTCCGTTGGCGGGTTGGAAAAATTCACACATAAGTTTATAGAGTTCAAGAATTATAAGAACCTTCACCTGTTGGGTAATTCCCTGGGTGGCCACGTGGCGCTTTTGCATGCGCTCAGACATCCGGAACGAATCAAATCTATTATTCTGACAGGGAGCTCTGGCCTATTTGAAAATGGGATGGGAGATACATATCCCAAACGGGGAGATTATGACTATATCCGTAAGAAGACGGAACTGACTTTTTATGATCCTAAAATTGCGACGAAAGAACTCGTTGATGAAGTGTATGGAATTGTAAACAACCGCCTGACCGCGTTAAAAATTATTACCCTCGCTAAAAGCGCCATTAGAAATAATTTGGGCGAAGAACTCAATCAAATCAAACAGCCTACGTTATTAATATGGGGTAATAATGATACCATCACCCCACCTTTCGTAGGAAGGGAATTTCAACGATTGATCCCAAATAGTGAATTGCATTTTATTGATCATTGCGGCCATGCACCGATGATGGAGGTGCCGCACGAATTCAATGAAATTTTGCATAAATTTTTGACAAAGTTAAACGAACCTGCAGCGGTAGCTTGATTTGTATCGTCTAACGAATAAAAACATTGCAGTGCTAAATAAGGAAATCATATCCGTAAATATTCCTTCTATACATCCAAATGATTCAGTGGCACGTGCACAGGAACTGATGATCGAATATCATGTGTCTCATCTGCCGGTTGTTGCTGAAGAATCGAAATTGATCGGGTTGATCAATGAAGACAGTTTGTTGAATGCATCGGACGATAATGAGCCTGTTTCCCGGTTACAACACGAATTTTCTTCCATTATCGTTCATGCCGACACGCATTTTATTGAGGCAGTTCAATTGGTAAACGAGTTTAACTTGTCGGTGATACCTGTTGTCAATAAAGAATCGGAGTATATCGGTGCCATCAGTGTAAACGATCTTTTAAAACAGGTGGGCAGAATAATGGGATCTTCGGATCCGGGTGGTATTATCGTGTTGGAAATGGAAAAAGTAAGTTTTGCATTTTCAGAGATCAGTAAATTGGTTGAAACTAATGACGCACAAATCACTCAACTGAACACATATTTTGATGCACAATCCTCCACTTTTTATATTACATTAAAGATTAACAAGCTCGAAATTTCCGATATCATTGCAACGTTTCAGCGTTACGAATACAAGGTGAAATATTATTTTGGTGAAGAGCTATACGAAAATGAGTTGCGTAATAATTACGATCACCTGATGAATTACCTGAGCATTTAATCACCCCTGATTATTTTTATTAACCATAAAAGAATTGCCGGCAAGAAGGCCATGATTTGGAAGGCGGTAAAATATTGTCTTCTTATTTCGATGGTTCCTTTTTCCCAAAATTTGTCGGCGCAGGACTCGCTGAGCAGAATTACAATCGACACGCTTTCCAGCCTCCCGAAAAAGGAAAGGAGTATTTATATTGTCGGCGATATTGCGATCAAAGGAAATCGCAAGACCAAATATTATATCATAGAACGTGAACTTTCTTTTAAACGGGGTGACTCCATCTCTATATCAAACCTGGTGTCTGCATTTGTTCAAGCGAAAGAACGTTTGATAAATACCCGCTTATTCAATGAGGTTGTGATTTCACTCAAAGGTTTTCGCGGTTTCCTGGTCGATGTCCAAATCGATGTTAAGGAGCGCTGGTATATTTTTCCATTGCCATACATACGCCCGGTTGATAGAAATCTGACCGCCTGGGCCGATCATCACTTTAGCTTAAGTCGACTTGATTATGGATTGAAATATTCCCAGAAGAATTTTACCGGTCGCAATGATAATTTTCGTGTATGGTTGATTACCGGGTACTCAAACCAGATTGAATTTTCATATGATCTTCCATATGCAGATAAATCACTCAAACATGGATTCGGTGGCGGCTTTTTTTATAATGGTTTGAAAGAATTGAACGTTGCGACGATCGATAACAAGCAAGTTTTTCTCAATAGCGATTCGGTCCCGTATGCGGGAAAATATTTGAGGGAGCAATGGAATTTTTCACTACGGTATAGTTACCGACCTGGTATCCGCACGAGGCACTTTCTACGGTTTGCATTTAATAAAATAAATATCGATAGCGCCGTTACGACCATCACACCATATTATTTTAATAATAATAAATTGTCGGTGTCCTATCCGGAGCTCTCTTACGTGCTTAATTATAACAATATCGATTACGTGCCATATCCACTTAAGGGATTTTTATTCGAAACAGGTCTTTTACACAGGGGAATAAATGCGGACATGAATATGACACAACTTTATGTCAAAACGAGCGAGGGAATCCCAATTGCAACAAAAACAAGTTTTGTAAGCCAGAACTATGCAATCATTCGTGTTCCATTTAATCAGCCATTTTACAACCAGCAATTACTTGGTTATGGCGATTTTTATATGCACGGATTTGAAAAATATGTTGTCGATGGTGTCGCCGGTGTATTAATCCGGAACACACTGTTGCATCAATTTTTTGACTTCAAAATTCCATTTCTTCGCGGAACTTCACATGACATAATTCCTTTGCGCATCTTTGCAAAGGCTTATTTCGATTACGGGTACGTCCATAATAAAAGTTTCACTGCAAATTCATTGGTGAACCGTGGATTGTATTCCGGAGGCATCGGGATAGATATGGTGACCTTTTATGACTTTGTTTTCAGGTTTGAATATAGCATCAATCAATTAGGAGAAAAAGGAGTATTTTTTCATATAAGAAATGACTTCTAAGATAGTTTAAGGTTGAGTAACGACCTATACTTAGCCTCAGCCTTAAGCTCAACAAGCACACGAAATAGTAAGCAATTATGAAAGTAGCTATCTATAGTCGAATCGTCGACGAAACAGACCATGCCGAAGTCCAGCACTTGTTTGATGAATTAAAAAAACAGCGGATCGAACTGGTCATTTATCAGTCATTTTATGAGAAGATACAATCCGATGTAAATTTTCCGGCGCAGGTTTCTGTTTTCAGGGATTCGTCTGATTTGAACGAATCAATCGATTTTCTAATCAGTCTCGGCGGTGATGGCACACTGCTTGATACGGTTTCATTGGTACGGGATAAAAACATCCCCGTGCTTGGAATCAATTTTGGACGGTTAGGTTTTCTGGCCGGTATCGGCAAGGAAGAATTGATCACCGCAGTTACAGCACTGGTTAATCGCACTTTCGTTGTTGATAAAAGATCTTTGATTCATTTGGACGCCGACAAATCCTTATTCGATAAAGTTCCATACGGATTGAATGAATTCGCCATTCACAAAACGGATACATCACCAATGATAAAAATTCATACGTATCTGAATGGTGAGTTCCTAAATACTTATTGGGCGGATGGTTTGATCGTATCGACACCTACAGGCTCAACCGGGTATTCGCTCAGTTGCGGAGGTCCGGTGGTGTTTCCGGATTCGGAAAGTTTTGTCATCAATCCTGTTGCTCCGCATAATCTCAATGTCCGGCCGATTGTCGTACCGGATCATAATATCATATCATTTGAGATTGAAGGCAGGTCGGACCATTTTATATGTGCGCTGGATTCCAGGAAAGAATTGGTAGATAAAACTGTTCAGCTGGCAGTGCGTCGCGAGGAATTTACGTTGAGCCTGGTTCGCCTTAATGAGAACAATTTTTTACAAACATTGAGAAATAAACTTTCGTGGGGTCTGGATACGAGGAATTAACAAATTATGTGAAAGAAAATTTTTCGCAATTCGTTTACCCAAAGCATAATCTTTAAATTGCGTTATGAAGAAGTTAACTTTTTCCTGCCTGTTGTTGACTGCATTGTCGTTCGGCGTGCATGCGCAAATGGAAAGTACAGTTCAGGAAGGCGAATTTGGAATTACTGCGGGTGCTGCTCATTATTTTGGCGACCTCAATCCTAATATTCATTTAAATCGACCCAAAATATCCGTTGGACTTTTTTTCAGAAAACAATTTGGGAACTATGTCGCTGCGAGAGTGAGCGGCCATTTTGCTCAACTGGGCTATTCTGATGTTTACAATACACAAAACGAATTTGAACACCGCAGGAATCTGAGCTTTAATACTAATATTTGGGAACTCGCGCTACAAGGCGATTTCAACTTCTTCAAATTTGTGCCGGGTGATGCACGATTTAGATACACTCCCTATGTTACGTTCGGCGTCGGAGTGTTCAGTTATGACCCTTATGCTTACTACCAGGGACAAAAAATCTATTTGAGACAGCTGGGTACCGAGGGTCAGGGCATGTCTGGATTTCCGGACAGAAGACCTTATGGTACAATGGCCGTTTGTTTTCCATTGGGTGTAGGAATAAAATATAATCTCAACCCAAAAATGAACCTGGGATTTGAAGTCACTTATCGATTTACTACTTCTGATTATGTGGATGACGTAAGCAAAACATATGTTGGCGCGGACAAATTTCCCACACTTCCCGACGGAAACCCGTCGCTTGCAGCCATCATGCAGGACCGGTCTTACGAAACCGGAACGCCGATTGGAATTGCAGGCCGGCAACGAGGGTACTCCAACCAAAATGATTCGTACGTCATTGCCGAACTGACCTTATCGATTAATATTACTTCATATCATTGTCCAACAGCTAAGTAAGCCTTTTTCAAATGTGGAAATGTGAAAATATGTAGATGTGAAAATTGGCCGGGCAGATAACCTGAATCAATTTTCACATTTGCAAATTTCCACATTTCCACATCTCTTACAAATGCTTACCTTCGTGCCCTTGAAAAACGTGACCCCATGGAGTCGTTGAAAGACAAAATAGATTTGCAACGGTTGCCTCGTCATATTGCTATCATTATGGATGGCAATGGCCGCTGGGCCCGCGAACGTGGAGAAGATCGATTGTTCGGTCATTACCATGGCGTTGAAAGTGTGCGGGATATTGTCGAAGCCTCTGCGGAATTGGGAGTTGGTTACCTCACCTTATATGCTTTTTCAACAGAAAATTGGGACCGTCCCGAATATGAAGTAATGGGATTGATGGAACTGCTGGTTGATACGATTCGCAAAGAGGTTCCAACGTTAAACAAAAACAATATCAGGTTACATGTAATCGGGGACGTCGAGATGTTGCCCGATTATGCGAAAAAAGAACTGCAGGAGGCTTTGCATTTAACCTCTACGAATAGCGGTTTGAATCTCATAATGGCACTGAGTTACAGCAGCCGTTGGGAAATAACAGAAGCAATCAAAGCGATTGCAACCGACGTTGAATCAGGTAAATTGAAAACAAAAAATATAACAAACGAAACGTTGACAAAATATCTTAGCACCGCTTCCTTTCCGGATCCGGAACTCATGATTAGAACTAGCGGCGAATATCGAATCAGTAACTTTCTCTTGTACCAACTCGCATATGCTGAATTATATTTCACTTCGGTACTTTGGCCGGACTTCCGCAAAGAAAATCTATACCAAGCAATCATCGACTTTCAAAGCAGGGAAAGACGCTTTGGAAAGACAAGTGACCAGCTAAAACAAGAGTTTAATGCTGAAAGCCAAAATTCATTGTGAATGAATGTTGTAAGCCGCGTGCACGATTGCTTTTTTAACAAAGACTTTTAATAAATCCCCTTAATTTGCCGCTTTTAAAAACGTTTGGATGTTACGAAGTTTACTGATTCGTGTTTTATTACCAACTTTCTGCTTATTGATCATCAAAGTTGCCGATGCCCAGGTAGCTGACACCACTCAACCGATATCAGTAGATCCAGAATTAATTGCACTCGGTAATTCTAAAACTCCCAAAGAATATATTATTGCCGGAATAAAAATCACAGGCAGTAAATATCTTGATGAGTCATTGTTGATTTCAATTTCCGGATTGACAGTTGGAGACAAGGTGATGATTCCAGGTGGAGATAATTTCAGTAAAGCGATTACCAAATTATGGGTACAAAATCTTTTTTCAAACGTTGCAATTTATTTTACAAAGATCAATGGTAATGATATCTACATCGAGATAAATGTCACGGAGCGACCAAGACTTGCAAATTTTTACTTTAAAGGCGCTTCCAAGTCGGAGTCTGATGATCTAAAAACAAAAACAGGTTTGATCAAAGGGCGCGTGATCACAGAGAACATGAAGCAGATCGCGGAGGAAAATATCAAGAGATATTATGCCGATAAAGGATACCAAGGTGTAACCGTTGCAATCACTTCTGCAAAAGATGCAAGTTCACCCAATCGAGAATCACTGAACTTCATCATCACAAAAGGATCAAAAGTTCATATCAATCAGATCAACTTTTTCGGAAACGATGAAGTCACTGAAGCGAAATTGAAAAAACAGCTGAAGGACACGAAAGAGATGACAAGGTTCACGTTGTTTCCTCCAGAGGATACAAGCAAATTCGGAGTTAATAAAGTAATTCCTTTCAAGGAATACGTAGAGAATTGGGGATTTCTCTCATTTACAAAGACAAAAGAATTTATTGATCCATATTTTAGATTCAAACTTTTCAGCGGCTCAAAATACAATGAAAAAAAATATGCTGCCGACAAAGAAAAAATATTGGATTACTACAACTCCCTCGGATTTCGTGATGCTGTGATTGTCGATGATGACAAACATTACAACAACAAAAATCAAATGGATATTGATATCAAGGTATCCGAAGGGCACAAATATTATTTCGGAAATATCAGCTGGAAAGGGAATACAAAATATCCGGATTCCGTGTTGACGATGTTGTTGGCGATTAAGAAAGGAGATGTTTACAATCTCGACAACCTAAACAAAAAACTGGGTAAGCAGGTTTCCATGGAAGGCGGCGGCGGCATCGGTGATTTGTATATGGATGATGGATATCTGTTTTTCCATGTTGAACCAATAGAAACTGCAGTGTATAATGATACAATCGATTTTGAAATCAGAATGAGTGAAGGTCCTCAGGCAACGATTAAAAATGTAACAATTGCTGGAAATGAAAGGACAAAAGAATATGTGATCCGTCGTGAATTGCGCACAGTTCCGGGAGATCAATTCAGCAGATCACAACTCGTTCGTTCAGTCAGAGAAATTGTAAACCTTGGTTTCTTCAACCAGGAAAAAGTAACTCCACTCCCCGTTCCAAATCCAGACGATGGAACTGTTGATATTAACTGGACGGTAGAAGAAAAATCCTCGGATCAATTGGAACTTTCAGCTGGTTGGGGCGGTGGTATTGGGTTGACTGGAACAGTGGGCGTATCATTCAACAATTTTTCCATCAAAAATATTTGGTCAAAATCTGCATGGGATCCGTTGCCTGTTGGAGACGGACAAAAATTGAGCTTGCGTGTACAGGCAAATGGTAAAGCATATCAATCCTATAATTTGTCTTTCACGGAACCGTGGTTGGGCGGAAAGAAAAGAAATTCACTAACGGTGAGTTTATATAGAAGTGCTTTCCGCACGGGTGGATATAATTACAGTACAAATAAATACAACTACAGCGATACGAACTCTTTGAAAAATTTTGGAATTGTTGTGGCGTTGGGTAAACAGTTGAAATGGCCCGATGATTATTTTACATTGACATATTCGATTAACTATACCCGTTATAATCTGACGAACTACTCGTTGTTTACTCCGCAATTTAGAAATGGATATTCAACAAATATTAGCTTGAAATTGCAACTTGCTCGTTATTCACTCAACCAACCGATCTATCCAACGCAAGGTTCTAATTTCCTTATCAGTGGTCAGTTTACTCCGCCTTATTCGGCATTTACTTCTGACTATACTGATCAGCAGAATTTCAAATTGCCGGAATACATGAAATATCGTTTAACGAGTGAGTGGTATATTCCAATTGGAAAAGCGATGGGTGCCGATAAAAGCAGGCAATTTGTGTTGAAAGCTGCAGTGAAGTATGGGTTCATGGCTCGCTATACCAGCAAACTGGATTACTCACCGTTTGAACGCTTTCAATTAGGTGATGCAGGTTTGACAAACAACTTTGGCTTGCTCGGTTATGATATCATATCACAAAGAGGTTATCCCGTGTATCAAAATTCTGATCCAAGAGTAAATCCCGATCAGCAGGCCGCATCTGAATTCTTCATCATGTTTAATAAATACACTTTGGAATTGCGCTATCCATTTGCAACAAATCCAAGCAGCACGATATATGGGGAAGCTTTTTTCGAAGCTGCGAATGGCTGGTATAATTACAAAGATTATAATCCTTTTAGACTACGCAGGGATGTTGGTGTTGGTGTAAGATTCTTCCTTCCGATGTTCGGGTTGCTCGGATTTGACTATGGAATTGGTCTCGACCGTATACAAAATGGCTCTCTGAAAAATGCATCCCGCTTCACCTTTATGCTAGGATTTGAACCTGAATAATATTATATTTCGCACTCAAAAAAAATTTCTCGGTTTGCAAAGACTAAAAAATAAAAAAATTATGAAAAAGTTATTCCTAATCGGAATCTGCTGTTTTGCATTCTTTGCGGCAAGCCAGGCGCAACGCTACGCGGTAGTTGATACCAAGTTTATTCTTGATAAAATGCCTGAATACAAAGATGCACAGAAGCAACTTGATCAAACCAGCGCTCAGTGGCAAAAAGAAATTGACGATAAACAAGCAGTTCTTGACAAGATGTACAAAGACTATGAAGCGGAACAGGTGATGTTGAGTGATGAATTAAAAAAGAAACGTGAGAACGAATTATTCAATAAAGAAAAGGAAGTGCGTGATCTTCAACGCAAACGATTTGGTTTTGAAGGTGATCTGTTTAAAAAGAGACAGGAACTGATAAAACCCATACAGGACAAGGTTTACAACGCTATTCAAAAAATCGCAGCAAACAGAATGTATGACTTTATTTTAGATAAAAGTGAAGGAATAACTGTTATCTTTGCCGACCCTAAGCTGGATAAGAGTGAAGACATATTAAAAGAATTGGGGATTAAATAATTTTTTTTCAATCACGAGTTAGAAAGTGTATTCGTGAAACCATAAGAACACTCAACTATTAACAAACAAAAAAGTAAACTGTAAACAAAAATGAAAAAGATTGTTACAATCGTTTTGATGGTAGCAGGCATGATAGGAGCAGGTAGCCAGTCGCATGCGCAAAGCAAATTAGGATATATCAGCTTGACTGAATTAATATCCTCTATGCCCGAAACGAAAAAAGCTGATTCAGCTTTGGCGGAATTTTCAAGTGCATTGAATCAGAATTTCGAAGATCAGAAAAGAGAGTTCAACGAGCAGGATAGCATCTTAAGTTCGAAAGACACGTTGAAATATACTAAGGCACAACTCGAATTGAAAAGAAAAAGCCTTGCAGAAATGTATATAAAATTACAAGGTTATCAGCAGCAGGCCGGTCAGCAATATCAGCAGAAACAGCAGGAACTGATCGCACCAATTCAGAAAAAAGCAATTGATGCAACGCAAACAGTGGCAAAGGAGAATGGCTATACATATGTATTCATCAAAGATGCATTGTTGGTATCGCCACCTGCAGAAGATTTGCTTCCATTAGTAAAAAAGAAATTAGGAGTTAAATAAATTATCTCTTTGTATCGTTTTGAAAACGCCGGAGTTCCTGGCGTTTTTTATTTTTGTCTATGGCTTCTTCACAACCAATTGGTGTATTTGATTCCGGGTATGGCGGTCTAACTGTATTGCAGGAGATCGTTGCCAAATTGCCGCAATATGATTTTATTTATCTCGGCGATAACGCGCGTGCGCCCTATGGAAATCGATCTTTCGAAACTGTTTACCACTATACTTTGGAGGCAGTAAACTGGTTCTTTAAAATGGGTTCACCGCTCGTAATACTTGCATGTAATACTGCGTCTGCAAAGGCGTTACGGACCATTCAACAAAACGACCTGCCAAATATTGATAAAGAAAAAAGAGTTTTGGGCGTGATTCGTCCCACAACCGAGATCATTGGAAATTATACGAAGTCCGGGAAAGTTGGCGTGCTTGCGACAGCCGGAACAGTACAGTCCGAATCATATCTCATCGAGATAAAAAAGTTTTTTCCCGATGTACATGTATTTCAACAGGCTTGTCCAATGCTTGTTCCTTTAATTGAAAATAATGAACACAACGGCCCCGGTGCCGACTTTTTTGTGAAGGAATACACCGAAGAATTACTGGAGAAGTCTCCCGCCATTGATACCATCCTCCTTGCATGTACCCATTATCCCCTGATAAAAAATAAAATTCAGCGTTACGTGCCTTCCGGCTCGACTATTGTATCTCAAGGGGAGATCGTGGCAAATAGCCTGGCAAACTATCTGCTTCGTCACCCTGAAATTGACGAACGATGTAGTAAGAATGGCCAGCGAAGCTTCTTTACGACGGATTCAACAGTTGATTTTGACCAACATGCGAGTATTTTTTACAATGCAAAAGTTGAATCAAAACACGCGAATCTGGCTGAATCCTGCTAGGGTTTTACGGTTTGAATTCTTTAGTTATTTTTGTTTGTAAATCGTTAATCATGGCTATGAAGATCACGCTATCCCGGATGCTGATAGTAGCATTGTTACTGTCTTTTTTCGGTTGCGGAAAAGAGTTGAGTTATGAAAAGGGAACCGGTGGCAACAATGGAGGTACTGGTCCTTTCCGTGCAATGATCGATGGCGTTAATTGGGTAGCCACTGATGCAAGCATAAATGTATTGGTCCTCAATGGAGCGATCAATATTACAGGAACCAGCAGTGATAACAAAGCCATTACGATATCCCTTCTTGCTCAAAATCCTGGAACATACATACTCGACGCAAATTCTCTGGGAATTGGGACGCTTGACGAAGTAGAGTCAGGCGGGCCCGTATCATATACAACCCAATCCGGCGACACGTCTCAAGCAGGCGGTACCGTTGTAATCACTTCTATCGACAATAGTAATAAGACAATCACAGGCACTTTTAGCTTTAAAGTATACGATCCTGCTTCCGGAGTCACCAAAGTGATCTCAGAAGGAGTATTTGATCATTTACCATATTCGAACATGCTTCCGCCAGCAAACTCGGCCGATACTTTTTCTGTTAAGATTGGCGGAACGCAGTTTGTCGCAAGCAGTATTGCCGCGACGAACGTGTCGGGAAGCATATTCGTGCAAGGTGCTTCGTCCGACGGATCCAATTTCGTAGGATTGCTCATGCCTCAGAACGTTCAGCCGGGTTCATACACCCTTGATTTCAACGGCGGTCAGTATATTGGACAATATAGCCCGGATCCCAGCACTATCTTGATCTCACAGGGAAATGGCACCTTAACTATCATTGACAATAATACAACGACCAAACGAATAACCGGAACTTTCAGTTTCGTTGCCTCGGATGTTACTCAAACACAGTCTGTGAATCTAACGGAGGGATATTTTTCGGTTGGTTACTAAAGACTTGCGGACTCGTTAAAGATCCTGTTTCTAATTTTCTCACGGATAAATATTCGAATTCCTGTGAAAATGAAGCCAATTTTCTGTTGGCAGTAAAGGTCTTTTCCCCTAATTTTGCATCCCTTTCAATCCGCTACGGCGGACCGGTTTGGTGATGAAATAATTGGATAAATAAAAAACTGAAAAATGAAACGCACATTTCAACCACATAGACGCCGCCGCAAAACAGTTCATGGTTTTCGCAAGCGCATGCAAACTGCTAACGGACGCAAAGTATTAGCCAGCCGTCGTAAAAAAGGACGTAAGAAACTTACGGTATCCGACGAATCAAAATTGAAGTAATCATTTTCTGATAGAAAATATTTTAGCATAATTATAGCTCCGGAAGTAAACCGGGGCTATTTATTTTTACAAAAAAATACCTCATCGCCAAACGATTCACACTTGGAAAAAAGGAACGCTTGAAAAGTCGTAAACTGATCGAGCAGGTGTTTACCACGGGTAAAAGTTTTGTAATTCACCCGTTTAAGATTTCCTATACTTACACTTCTACAGAAATCGTTTTACAGGCAGGCTTTGGTACGAGTGTAAAAAACTTTGCACGAGCAGTCGATCGCAATCGGATCAAACGCGTTACCAGGGAGACGTACAGATTACAAAAAGATCCACTTTACGAGTCACTCAGAAAGAGCAGCAAAAACCTGGCGGTATTTTTTATTTATATTGGAAAAGAACTTCCCGTCTACGAGGATGTATTTAAGAAGATGGGTAACATCATAGAACGGCTCATCCAGATCAATAATGAAAGCAGTCCTGCGAATACTTAGTTTTCCATTTATTCTATTGATAAAAATTTATCAATGGATTATTTCGCCATGGCTTGGACCGAAATGCAGGTTCACTCCCACATGCTCCAACTATGCAATTGAAGCACTAAAAAAACATGGATTGATCAAAGGAGGGTGGCTGGCGATAAAACGAATTAGTCGTTGTCACCCATGGGGAGGACAGGGATACGATCCGGTGCCGTAGGAGTGAGGAGTTGACGGATGACAGTAGGCAGTTGACAGACTGATTTGCTGCCCCCATTAAACTACCGAATTAATTCCCCGGCTTGTAAATTGTCATTGGTGACAGCTTGTCAATGATCTCTCTCACTTCTTTATTCGTATAAAACTTGTAAACTTCAGAAACAGATCCAGCATCAAACGAAGATGGAACAGAAGTATACGGGCCAAAAACTTTTGTTGAACCACCGCTGTTTATTTTTGCGATTTTGCCGGGCGGAATAAAAAAGTTTTTATTCGCGGCACTAACATTTTGTCCAACCACCAATTGTTGTAAGCTATCTAACTGAGCCTTGGCTTGTTCCTGGGAAATTCTCGAAGAACGCTCTGCACCTACGTGCTGAATACTTCCTACAACCGTATCATTTTTGAGATTTGCAATATATAATCCGTCATCCTTTACCTCCAATGTAAATTTTCCAGTGGGCGTTTCCGCATTCAGGATCACCGGATCACTTGTTGTAAAATCGATTTCATTTTCCTGGTGCGTCGTTCCATCGCTTACAGAAATATTTTTTCTGCTTTCATCCAGTTTTATATCTCCACTTGAATAAATCAATATTCTTTTTTGATGAGTTGTACATGAGGCAAAGACAATTGAAACAATCGAAGCGATTAATATTATTTTTTTCATGTTGATGATTTTAAAAAAAATCCCGGTAGAATTGGTACCGGGATCGCAACAAAAATAAAATGATTTTTACGGAAGATTATAACGCAGCTTCGTAGCGCTTGTTGACTATATCCCAGTTAATCACGTTCCAGAACGCAGTAAGATAATCAGCGCGGCGATTTTGGTATTTGAGATAATATGCATGCTCCCACACATCAACTCCCAGGATAGGAGTACCCTTTACTTCTGCCACATCCATTAGTGGATTGTCCTGGTTAGGAGTTGAAGAAATAAGCAGCTTTCCATCCTGTTCTACCAGCCATGCCCAACCGCTTCCGAAGCGTGTAATGCCAGCTTGCGCAAATTTTTCTTTAAAAGCATCGAAAGAACCGAATTCCGCTTCTATCGAATCTTTCAATTTTCCGCTCGGTGATCCTCCTGCATTCGGCGCCAGACTTTCCCAAAAGAAACTATGGTTCCAATGTCCGCCACCGTTATTACGAACAGCCGGACTAATCTTTCCTGCTTGCGCAACCAATTCTTCTAACGATTTTCCTTCGTTAGGAGTTCCAGCAATCGCTTTATTCAGATTATCAACATAAGCCTGGTGATGTTTCCCATGATGTATCTGCATCGTCAAAGTGTCTATATGCGGCTCTAAAGCACCCGGTGCATAGGGCAACGCTGGTAATGTGAATGCCATAACTATTGTTTTTGATGTTGAATGAATATTATTGTTGGGACAACAAATGTACTGAAGTATCCTAAATTCCATTGATGAAAAAAGGATTAAAAAAGATTTTCAATACATTTTTTACTTTGCCATTTGATACAACATGCAAATGAACTGCCGACTCGAAAGAGGAATATTTTCTACGGCGCCGAAAAGATTTAAATATTTTTTGTAGTACCTTTCTCCCTTATCAATTTAAAATTACAGCATGAGCAAAAACGCTTCCGGAAATTCCCGCAGAAAATTTATTAATAAAATAACCCAAACGGTTTTGGCTTCGACCATCGTGCCTGAAGTGTTGTCGGCCGCTGGGAAAAAAACCGAACGCCAACTAAAAAGAACGGAAACATATGGTGCAAATGATAATGTACAGGTGGCCCTGATTGGCGCAGGAGGAATGGGAAACGCGGATGCCGAAACATGTATCACCGTTCCCGGCGTGAAATTGATTGCAGCTTGCGATTTATATGATGGAAGATTAGAGGCTGCCAAAAAGAAATATGGCAGCGATATTTTTGTTACGAAGGACTACAAAGAAATTCTATCAAGAAAAGATATTGACGCGGTCATCATTGCGACACCTGATCATTGGCACAAAGACATTTCGATCGACGCAATGAACGCGGGAAAGGCTGTTTACTGTGAAAAACCAATGGTACATGATATTACCGAAGGAAGCGCCGTCGTCGATGCACAAACAAAAAACAAGGCGGTATTCCAGGTGGGTAGCCAGGGTATGAGTTCCTTGGGTAATGAAAAAGCAAAACAGCTATTTGAATCAGGCGCTATTGGTCAATTGAATTACGCCGAAGGATTTTGGGCAAGAAATTCGCCAGGCGGCGCATGGCAATACGAAATTCCTGCAGATGCTTCGGATAAAACAGTGGACTGGAAAAAATTTCTGAAAAATTATCCGGATCGTCCATTTGATCCAAAACGTTTTTTCCGTTGGCGCTGTTACCGTGATTACGGCACCGGCGTATCAGGAGATTTGTTCGTCCATTTGTTTTCAAGCTTGCATTTCATTGTCAGTTCGATGGGACCTGAAAAAGCAATGGCAACAGGCGGGCTCCGTTATTGGAAGGACGGCAGGGAAGTTCCGGATGTATTGCTTGGCATGTTCGATTATCCGCAGACAGAAAAACATCCCGCATTTAATTTATCTCTGCGAGTAAATTTTGTTGACGGAACAGCTGACAGTACATATCTCCGTCTCGTCGGAAACGAAGGATCTATGATTGTCGAATGGGACAAAGTAACGTTGACAAAAAATAAATCATATCCTCCAACAGGAAACAATGATTTGATGATAAACAAACCCGATCCATTGGCTTACGATAGACGACAAATGATCAATGGAGACGCGGTTGTTTTCAAAGCTGAAAACGGTTATAAAGGTGCGCATTTCGATCATCATTATAATTGGATAAGAGCGGCTCGCGGTGGTAAACCAGTTATCGAAGATGCATTGTTCGGATATCGCGCAGCAGCGCCAGCATTACTTTGTATCGATAGCTACTTCCAGGAAAAAACAATGAAATGGGACCCGGTGAAACTTGCGTTGAAGAAATAAGGTCAGGTATAATCTCTAAAAAAAATTACACATGAATAAAGATCGCTTAACAATTGCTTTGCCCGCGATGGCCATTTTGCTTTTTTCTTTTTTTATACCAGCTCAAAAAGCAGACAATACTTTAACCGCCGCTGAAAAAAAAGCCGGTTGGGTATTATTATTTGATGGTAAAACAACGGATGCATGGAGAACTTATCAAAACCTTCCCGATGATAGCTGGGAGGTTGTCAAAGGTGAATTACATTGCAAAAAGGATGGTGTTACAAATCGTGCGGATCTTGTAACGAAGGATCAATTCGAAAGTTTTGAACTTGTAATGGATTGGAAAGTTGATAAAGCCAGTAACAGTGGACTGCTGTACCACGTACTCGAAACACACAAATCTTCTTACGAAACCGGGCCAGAATACCAGCTGATCGATGATGCAGGTCACAAGGATCTCGAAAACTGGCAGAAGAGTGGTGCCGACTACGGAATGCACCCACCGGCAAAGCTTGCTGTAAAACCTGCCGGACAATGGAATCATACACGTCTCCTTGTCAACGGAGCTCATGTTGAACATTGGCTAAACGGAGTAAAAGTTGCTGATTTCACCGCTTGGACGCCAGAGTGGGAAAAACTGAAAGCAGAAGGCAAGTGGAAAGATTATCCCGACTACGGAAAATCTAAAACCGGCTTGATTGCGCTGCAGGATCATGGTGGCGGAATTACGTTTAAAAATGTTAAGATTAGGAAGATATGAAAATTTTAGAATGTGGAAATGTGAGAATGTGGAAATGGTAAAATGGAATGAGAGGTGAGAGGAATCGGGCACGTCCTCCAATTTTCACATTTCCACATCTTCACATTTCCACATTCCACTCAAAACCTCCTCTCCCTAAAAAAATCCTTCATCATCTTTGCGCATTCGTCTTTCAAAACTCCATTCACTAATTCTGTTTTAGGATGAAATGGCCAGGGCGCAACTCCAAATTGCTCAACAGAAGGACAAGGGGTGAAATATTTTTTATATCCATTTTTTTCATCGTCTGCACCATAAACAACCCGACCAATTTTACTCCAATATAAGGCGCCGGCACACATGAGGCATGGCTCAACGGTGATATAGATCGTTGCGTCCTGCAAATATTTTGACCCCAAGAAATTAAATGCAGAAGTAAGGGCAATGATTTCTGCATGCGCAGTTGGGTCATGTAAGCGTTCAACCTGGTTGAATCCGCGGGCAATGACTTTATTGTTCATCGTGATGACGGTACCAACAGGCACTTCCCCATCATCATAAGCTTTTTTTGCTTCCTTTAGTGCCTGCAACATGTAGTATTCATCCGTCATGAAATCAAAATTATAAATTTTATTTTTGGATACTATCTTGTAGACTCAATCTTTTTAATTCCTTTTAATGGCCACCTCTTTTTACCAAGTATTAGTAGCAATGTGTGCCGGTATCCTGGTGATCATATTGCTTACTACAAAATACAGGGTACATGCGTTCTTTGCCTTAATACTCGCATGCTTTGTAACCGGGCTTGGAATTCAATTGCCATTGCCCGATATTATCACAACTATCAAAGACGGGTTTGGCAATATTATGAAATCCCTTGGGCTCATCATCGTCATGGGCACAACACTTGGCGTGTTGCTTGAACATACTGGCAGCACAAAGGTGATGGCGGATTTTATACTGAGAAAAACGGGAGAACGTCGCGCATCCTTTGCCATGAGCATAACAGGTTTTATCGTGGGACTACCGGTGTTTTGCGATTCGGGTTATATTGTGCTGAGCGGATTGACACACCCATTGTCAAAGCGAACAGGCATTCCCGTTATAATCATTGCGTCGTCGCTGGCAACCGGTTTGTATGCGGTCCATTGTCTAATTCCTCCTCATCCGGGTCCGTCAGCTGCCGCCGGAGTTCTCGATGTTGATTTTGGAAAATTTATCCTTGCTGGTATTTTCGTGGCTATTCCCGCCATGATTGCCGGCTATTGGTGGTCGGTATATGCAGGAAAGAAACTCCCGGTTGAAGTACCAGGGCATGATATAAAAAAAAATAATAAGATTGGACCTTCGGTAACAAAATCGTTTTTGCCGGTGATTGTTCCGGTCGTATTAATTGCGGCAAAATCATTTATCAATATTGAAGTATCGACTACAAATAAGTGGATGCTTTTTTTATTTTCTCTCGGTGACCCGGTGATTGCATTATCAATTGGTGTGTTGCTTGCATTCGGTGCAAAAAAAGGATGGAATAAGAACACAATTGCATCGTTACTGCAGGAATCAGTTGAAAAGGCAGGAAGTATTTTAGTCATTATCGGAGCAGGTGGCGCTTTTGGTGCGATACTCGCAGTAACAAGACCCGGTGAACATTTTAGTGCGGTGACAACACTGGGAAATGCGGGAATATTGTTCGCGTTCTTATTAACTTTTGTTTTAAAAACTGCGCAGGGGTCTTCAACAGTCGCTATTATAACCGCTGCCTCGATTATTCAACCCCTTCTGGGATTGTTAGGTTTTCACTCACCTTCTGAAAGATTGCTTTGCGTATTGTCGATGGGAGCCGGTTCAATGGCCATATCGCATGCGAACGACGCATATTTCTGGGTGATCGTCAAGTTTTCAGGTCTCGATATGAAACACGTTTTGCGAGTGTACTCAATTGGAACTTTGTGGATGGCCATAGTTTCGTTAGGTATGGTTTATCTTTTATCGTTTATTATAACATAACGAGCATGCATATCCTCATTGCACCAAATGCATTTAAGAATAGTCTTGACGCAACCAGCGTTGCCGAGGCAATTAAAAGAGGATTGACGCAAAGTAACCTGACCTGCACTTTCACCATTTTCCCAGTCGGTGATGGAGGCGATGGAACCGCATCCTTGCTATTGCAAAAATTAAAGTCAAAACTAATCCCTGCAGAAGTGCACGATCCACTAGGAAGAAAAATCAAATCTTCATTTGGATTAATTGATGATGGCAAAACCGCTGTAATTGAAATGGCAGATGCATCCGGGCTAAGATTATTACGTAGAGAAGAATATGATCCCATGCATGCCACTACATTTGGAACCGGTGAGCTGATCCGGTCCGCGTTGGATCAAGGCGTCAAAAAAATTATTTTGGGCGTCGGAGGAAGTGCAACAGTGGACGGTGCCACCGGCATTTTGCAATGCCTGGGTATTCAATTTCTCGATATGAATCTCCGTCCTTTAGAAAATCTGCCGCAAGATCTCTTATCGCTTGATCACATCGATATTACAAATCTTGATAAACGAGCTTCCAATATCGAACTGGTAATATTATGCGACGTGGATAATCTGCTGCTGGGAAAAAATGGAGCGGCAGCCGTATTCGGTCCGCAGAAAGGAGCGAGCGAGTCCGACGTGAACAAATTAGATGCAGCTTTAAAAAAATTGCGCGATATCACTTACACACAAAAAGAGATAGATATCGCTAACATCAAATCGGGTGGTGCAGCGGGTGGAACAGCTGCGGGACTTTCAGCATTTCTCGGTGCAAAACTCGTCAACGGCATTGAATATTTTTTGGATATAACTTTATTCGATGAAGCTCTTGATCAGGCGGACATCGTGATAACCGGTGAGGGAAGTATTGATCTCCAAACACTCCAGGGTAAGGCTCCATTTGGAGTTGCGAGACGTGCAAAAGAAAAAAACGTTCCGATGATTGCCGTCGCTGGTCAAATTCCATTAGAACCAAACTCAGAATTACAACAATATTTCGATGTATTGATGCCGATAAATAATGGGTTAACAAATATTGAAGAAGCTTTAAGAAATACCGCCAGGAACTTAGAAAGAACGGGAGAAATGATTGGAAATTTACTCGCGGCTCGTTAACGATCTATACGCCGATGCTTTTCGTAAATTTATATTAGCTATTAAATCTCACACACGATGACAGCTTCCATTCATTCCTCTATCATTTCAGAAACGATGACGGGAAAGTTGTCTGCCTTACGTAATTATTTTAACTCAGGTGTAACGCGCCCGCATGCATTTCGAAAACGTCAATTAACCTTGTTAAGAAGTGCACTGATAAATTATGAAAATGAAATTGCTGCTGCGCTGTTCACCGATCTGAAAAAAAGTCCGGAGGAAGTTTACGGAACAGAATCAGGATTAGTTCTTGCAGATATTAACCTCGCAATAAAAAAATTGCATCAATGGATGCGGCCCCAAAAAGTATCGACAAATCTTGTTAACCTTCCATCATCCAGTAGTATTTATCGTGACCCGTTGGGTGTAACGCTCATTATTGCTCCATGGAATTATCCGCTGCAACTTCTTATGATGCCATTGGTCGGAGCCATTGCGGGTGGTAATTGTGCCGTTGTTAAGCCATCAGAGTTAGCACCGGCAACATCAGCTATCGTTGTAAAGATCATAGAAGAAATCTTTCCGCCTGAATATATAAGGGTTGAAGTGGGAGATGGCGCTGTCGTGATCCCTGAACTAATGCGATCATTCAGGTTCGATCATATTTTTTACACAGGAAGTATCCCGGTAGGGAAAGCCATTTATCAAAAAGCGGCTTCAGAGTTGATCCCGGTTGTATTGGAACTTGGCGGTAAAAGTCCGACAATTGTTGAAGCCGATGCAAATCTGTCCGTTTCCGCACGGAGAATTGTAATGGGTAAATTTCTAAATGCGGGGCAAACCTGCATCGCTCCTGATTACTTGCTTGCGCATGCAAGTATCAAGAATAAGTTGATCGATGAATTGATCAAAACAATTGCAGAATTCTATGGAGAGGATCCGTCGGTTGGAAGTAGTTATGGCAAAATCATTAATGAAAAAAGATTTGAGACGTTGACGAATTATTTGTCTCAGGGAAGAATCATAGCAGGAGGTCAACACGATAAGTCTACTTTGTATTTTTCTCCAACGATCATGGATAATGTATCGCTTGATTCACCGCTGATGCAGGAAGAAATCTTTGGCCCGATTCTCCCCGTGTTTGCATTTACAGATATCAAACAGGCAGTGGCAATCATTCAGAAAAATCCAAATCCATTATCATTTTATGTTTTTACATCGAGCCCAAGAAAAGAACGGGAATGGATTGAATCCGTGCCATTCGGAAGCGGCTGCGTAAATAACGCCGCCTGGCAATTTGCAAATCATAATCTACCCTTTGGCGGAATTGGATCCAGTGGAATTGGTGCATATCACGGAAAATATTCATTTGAAGTATTTACACACGCCAAGCCAGTTATGAAAACCCCGTATTGGTTCGACCCAAATATTAAGTATCCTCCATTCAAAGGAAAGATGAAGTGGTTTAAAATGTTTATAAAGTAACAACATGTTGACCTCGAACCTTTCTGTTTTTGCGTGAAACAAAAAAACTCGAAACTTGCGCAAACTAAAATATTTTGCGATTGTAATTTTACTGACGACATTCGGTTTGTATATCTACATAGAAGCAGTAAACAGAAATTCCGGACCAATGACATCCAGGCAAAAGATCATAAAAGCTTTTTACCCCGCGTTGATGGGCTTAAATCGTCTTTTTGGAAAAAACGAAAAAATAAAAATGAATAAAGGAAGTTCTTCTCCACCGGTTTCATTTTACTCGCTCAAAGCAACGGGAAACGATGGGAAAGAAATTTCGTTTGAACGATTGAGAGGTAAAAAGATATTAATCGTGAATACCGCATCAGATTGTGGATATACGCCACAGTATCACGATTTGCAGGAATTGTACAATAATAACAAGGACAGATTGGTTATTATCGGTTTCCCTGCGAACGATTTTGGTGAGCAGGAAAAAGGCAGTGATGAACAGATCGCGGGCTTCTGCAAGAGGAACTATGGCGTCGATTTTCCATTGGCGCAAAAGAGCAGTGTAGTAAAGGGCCCGACACAAAATAAAGTTTTTGAATGGCTGTCTGACAAAAATGAAAACGGTTGGAACGAACAACAGCCCACCTGGAATTTTTCAAAGTATCTCATCAACGAACAAGGAATTCTTACTCATTTTTTTGATCCGGCAATATCTCCTACGAGTGAAGAAGTGATAAATGCAATTAAGCAATAGACTGAAGTGCCACCGGGGTACAAAGAAACATGTAACTTTAGTAGTTCATGCTATTTTCCCAATGCTAACAAAAGCTGATATCGAAAAATACTTTGTAGCCGAAAAACATATCGGGTTAATTTTTTTGATCATTGGCATCATTGCAATCGTAATTTCCATCGTTTTTTATTTTTTTCTCAAAACGAATTTTTACAAAGGTGCAGCGATTCCTTTACTCATTATTGGACTGATCCAGGCGGCAGTTGGCTATTCCGTTTATTCAAGAAGTGATGAACAACGCATCAGCAATGTCTATGCATACGATATGGATCCGCGCAAGCTTAAGGAGCAGGAACTGCCAAGGATGAAAACGGTCGACAAAAATTTTTCAATTTATCTATGGATTGAAATTGTTGCCCTGGTGGCGTCACTTGTAATGATTTTCAAATACCGGACTGTCGCTGATAAACAATTTTGGTTTGGACTTTCAATTACGCTGGCAATTCAGGTTATATTAATGCTCGCGGCTGATTATACCGCCTCAAAAAGAGCCGGCGTATACACCCAACAGTTAGAGCAGTATACTAATAATAAGGGCAGTTGAAAAATAGTGGAAACTAGTATGCGCAGGATGGCTCCGGAATTACCATCGAAGAAGAAGGTTGTTTTGAGAGATGGAATCCTGAATAGTATTTGCTCAAATTTTCCAGGATTTCCTCGATTTCTTCCACCGAATTTTTTTGGACGAGTTGATTTCTGAACTCTTTGATGTTTGGATAGCCTTTTAGATAATTCGTATAATGCCGGCGCATTTCTAAAATGCCCAATAATTTTCCTTTCCATTCAACCGAACGAAGGAGGTGTTGGCGGATTACTTCCACGCGTTGCTCAATTGTTGGCGGCTCAGCATGCAGACCTGTCTTCAAAAAATATTTGATCTCATTAAAAATCCATGGGTAACCAATTGCTGCACGGCCAATCATGATTCCATCAATCCCGAATTTATTTTTATACGCCAATGCCTTTTCCGGCGAATCAATGTCGCCATTGCCAAAAATAGGAATGTGGATGCGTGGGTTGCTTTTAACTTTTGCGATCAACGTCCAATCTGCTTCGCCCTTGTATAACTGTGATCTTGTTCGTCCATGAATTGTCAGCGCTTTAATTCCTATATCCTGTAATCGTTCGGCAACTTCCTCAATATTTTTGGAATGATCGTCCCAACCGAGCCTTGTTTTTACCGTTACCGGCAAATTGGTTGAGGATATCACGGCACGGGTTAAACGAACCATCAGGTCGACGTCCTTCAATACTGCTGCACCTGCACCTTTGCTGACAACTTTCTTAACCGGGCAACCAAAATTGATATCTACCAGGTCCGGGTTTGTCGTGTCAATAATTTTTGCACTAAGCGCCATGGCTTCTTCATCGCCCCCAAATATTTGAATTCCAAATGGACGCTCGTATTCAAAAAAATCAAGCTTTTGGCGACTCTTGATTGCATCGCGGATCAATCCTTCACTCGATATGAATTCGCTGTACATGAGGTCGGCGCCATTTTGTTTGCAAACGAAACGAAATGGTGGGTCGCTGACATCCTCCATAGGAGCCAGTAGCAAGGGAAAATCAGGTAATATTATGTTGGCGATTTTGACAGCCATTGATGCTAGCATGTTGAATTGCGAAAAGTAAACGTTGAGACTTAAATCCATATCTAATCCTTAACCTCAATCTCAACGTTATTGCAGGACCTTAAAAAGATATCTTTCTCTCCGTATCTTGCAACTTATCGGGATGCAAATGTACGCACTTACTCCAGCATAAGAAAGATCAGCATGAATATAAAATTGAATAGCTACTTAAAAGAAAAGCCGGCATGGACTCAGTTATTGATATTTGGTGGGATAACGGCTATCATTACTTTTATAGCGACAGCACTCGGGTTTGTCATCGTCGCAAAATTGAATGGATTCAATGCATCAGCATTGTCAGGATTACAGCAAGATGATTTCGCAAAACCGCAATACGCCGGAATTGTAAAAGGGTTATTAGTCGTCCAATTCTTTGGTGTCTTTTTTTTCCCTTCCATGTTGTTTGCTTATTTGGCTGATCCGCAACCACTCAAATTTGCCGGATTAAAAAAACCGGATCGAAGTAATGCAATCGTCCTAACTGTTATCATCATCCTATTTTCTTACCTGATGGTTAGTTGGATGTCCGCATTAAATCAAAAAATTGTACAGACTATTTTTGGAAAGGCAGCACAGGCATGGATTGAAAAAGGCGAATCAGAAGTGAACGGAATGTTGAAAAACATCCTTGACATGCACAATGCGAATGATCTCATCGAATCGCTAATATTAGTTGGACTATTGGCTGCTCTCGGAGAAGAACTTTTTTTCCGCGGAATTCTCCAAAGAATATTTATCCAGGTTTTTAAAAACCCCTGGGTTGGTATACTTGTGACCGCCGCAATTTTTTCCGCTGTGCATGGACAATTTCTTGGATTTATTCCGAGATGGGTTCTCGGAATAATTCTTGGCTCACTGTACTGGTACAGCGGAAGTTTATGGACATCTATTGTTGGACATTTTGTATTTAACAGCGTCCCGATCATTTTGGTGTATTATAAACAATCAGATTTTACGGAACAGAAAGGAGGACCTGACGCATCCTTAACAATCCTCGGAGTAATTGGAACTGTTATCGTCATTGCATTGATAGGCTATCTCCGAAAAAATTCTTTGACCACATACGCAAAAGTGTATGAGACAACAAAACCAGATTTTACCGATTTCCCGGATCGGCAGTGACATAAATTATTTCTTTAAAACCCGTTTTTTATTTCTATTTTCATAATAGTCTTAAAACCTGTCTTAACTCCAACACATGGCGTTGAATGTAGCAACCTTTCGAACAAGAGCACTCACGGCCTTGGTTTTTACGGCGGTAATGCTGGCCGGGCTACTGTGGAACCATTGGAGTTTTCTGATTTTATTTTCGGTTATACATTTCGGTTGTTGGATCGAATATCAACGGTTGGTTGGACTTATTGATCCCGACTACACGAAGATTACACGCTTTCATAAGTACGGTGTGATGCTAGCTGGCTGGTGCATCATGTTATTTTTCACCAATAATATTTTGTACATAGGAAATATTTCCCTTCATTCAATTGGCTATTGGGGTGGTTTGATTTTATTATTTGTTCTTCCTACACTCGAAGTTTTGTTTACCCAATCGATAAAGCCAAAACTGCTTGCACATTCTATATTCGGCTTAATTTATATTTCGTTGAGCCTTGGATTGCTTACCGATTTGCGATGCACATATGGCGAAATTTCATTGGACTCTATTAACAAACTCCTGGTGCTGATGATTATTGGAAGCTTGTGGATCAACGATACAATGGCATATCTCGTCGGATCGGTGATCGGGAAAACTCCGCTGACTTCCATTTCTCCAAAAAAAACCTGGGAAGGCACAATTGGTGGAATTATTTTGGCGATTATCGTGATGGGTGTGATCGGTTATTTCGTAAGCAGCGAATTTGATTGGGAAACAATCGCGCAGTGGATGATTATTGCGGCGATCGTTTCGATCGCCGGAACATTCGGGGATTTATTGCAAAGCAAATTGAAACGACTTGCGGACGTAAAAGACAGCGGTCATATCATGCCGGGACATGGAGGATTCCTGGATCGATTTGATTCTCTCCTGCTTGCCACACCATTTGTTTGGTTGTATATCGTCAAGTTCCTAAAATAGTATCCTATCCTTTTTCCTACATTTGCCATTCAATTTGTTACATGACCATTCATAAGGAAGGATATAAAACAATTGCGATCAGCGCCTTTGTTTTTGCGGTGATCAATCTTCTATCTTTTTATTTTATCAGCTTTTACGTTCCATGGTTAAGTTGGATCATATTTATTCTCACGCTTGGTTTGTTATTGTTCCTGATTTCTTTTTTTCGAGTTCCAAACCGGAAATTAACAGTTAACGAAAAACAAATTATTTGCCCGGCAGATGGCAAGGTAGTTGTGATTGAAGAGACTTTTGATGAGGAGTATTTTAAGGACAAACGTCTCCAGGTCTCAATTTTTATGAGTCCTGCTAACGTGCATCAAAATCGAAGCCCTGTCAGCGGAACTGTTATTTATAATCAATACCACAATGGAAAATATCTTGTGGCATGGCATCCAAAATCGTCGACAGAAAACGAACGACACAGTGTTGTGATCCAAAATGCCAAGGGAGATGTGTTAGTAAAACAGATTGCGGGCGCGCTGGCGAAAAGAATTGTAAACTATTTACAAGTTGGACAAACCGTTCAACAAAGCGCCGAGATGGGTTTTATCAAATTCGGATCAAGAGTTGATATTTTGATGCCACCAGGAGCCAAGGTGAATGTGAAATTGAACCAGGCGGTGCAGGGAGGAGTGACGGTGCTGGGAGAGTGGTGAGGCAATGTGATGAATGAATGTGGAAATGTGGAGATGTGGAGATGTGGAAATGAATCGCGGATTCGCGGATTTGCGGATTTCGCGGATTTTCCAGTTGAATTTCATTACTGAATATTAATTGTTCCTTAAGTAAAAAAAGCTAACATCGTTAATCAATTTTCAACCGGAAGATCCGCAAAACCCGCAAATCCGCGATCAAAATATTTTTTCTAGTTCCTTCAAAGATTTTACCATAAACGTCGGTTGAATGCTTGGTTCAATGCCGAGATGGTTAACGTAGACCTGATCTATTCCGGCATTGATGGCGCCGAGAATGTCAACGTCGACACTATCGCCAATCATAATACTTTCTTTTTTGTCGGCACCAGTTTTCCGAAATGCAAATTCGAAAATTTCCTTGTTCGGTTTTAGGCTGTTTGATCCCTCCGACGTGATGACTTCATTGAAATATACATCCAGCCCCGAATTTTTTAATTTAAAATGTTGCGTTTTCTCAAATCCATTTGTGATAAGATGGAGTGAATATTTTTTTTCGGTGAGATAAGCAAGAATTTCTTTTGCGTAAGGAAATAAAAGTTTCCGCGAAGGCAGTAAGTCAAGAAATACGACACCCATTTTCCGTGCAAGTCGTTCGTTGCCGATCTTGAAGTCGAGCAACGTAAGCCACATACGCTTCCATCGTAATTCTTCTGTTTTGAGAAAACCTTTTCTATATCGATCCCAAAGCATTTCGTTGTGAATAAGATAGTTCTTGTGAAAGAGATCGAAATCGTGCACACCTTTTTCTTTTAGGGAGAGCGTTTCATAAATCTCGCGTAAAGTAAGTTTGCTATTGGCATCAAAATCCCAAAGTGTGTGATCGAGATCAAAGAATAGATGGCGGTATCGCATTGTGCAAGGTACGAAGGCAAATGTGATAAATGTGAGGAATGTGGAAATGTGAAAATTTAGTAGGTTAATCTTTAGCTATAGATAGTAAGATTTCCGGTCTTGATGTAAATTATGCGCGAGCATAATTTGCACATTTACAGATTATCACATTATCACATTCGGCTTCGTACATTTGATGATGAACATTATTATCACGGGCGCTTCACGCGGATTAGGTTATGCCATGGCGGAAAAATTTGCTGAACATGGGCATGATTTATACCTCTGCTCGCAGAACGAGGTTTCGCTGTACCAGGCCTTGGAAAAATTAACGGCGAGATTTCCGGATGTAAAGATCAAGGCGAAGGCATTTGATCTTTCAAGAAAAGATGATGTAAACGAGTTTGGAAAATGGATATTGAGTCTTGGAATATCTGCTGATGTTTTAATCAACAATGCAGGGCAATTTTTGCCGGGTAGTGTTTATAACGAGGAGGAAGGTGTGTTAGAAAAAATGATCGAGGTGAATCTTTATAGCGCGTATCGCCTGACGCGTATACTGCTTCCAGCTATGATGAGACAAAAGTCTGGACATATCTTTAATATTTGTTCTATTGCTTCATTACATGCGTATGCAAATGGAGGCAGTTATAGCATCAGCAAATTTGCATTGGCTGGATTTTCAAAAAATCTCCGGGAAGAAATGAAGCCCCATGGCATCAAGGTTACTGCAGTGTTTCCGGGCGCAGCATATACCGATTCATGGGCCTCGAGCGGGATCGACAAAAATCGATTCATGGAGCCAAACGATATTGCAGAAATGATTTTTGCGGCTTCACAATTGTCCGCAGGTGCATGTGTTGAGGATATTATTCTAAGGCCTCAGCTGGGAGACATATAACGGGTCAGAGTAGTTTTTCATTGATCGCCTTCGATACCGCCTCAATTTGTGAATGCACTTGCAGTTTCTCGTATATATTTTTGCTGTGTGTGCGAATCGTATCAAGGCTGATATAAAGTTGTGCAGCGATCATTTTAAAACTGTTGCCCTGTGAAAGCAACATTAAAATTTCTTTTTCGCGCGCTGTAAGGTTGTATTTGTTTACTTCAGCCGGAGGTAATTGTTGTAAATTTTGAATTACCATCCTTGCAATACCGGGACTCATCGGTGCTTCACCGTGTAGGATATCATGTATAGCGGGGATGAGTTTATCAGAAATATTTTTCTTGAGAAGATATCCAGAGGCGCCTGAGCATATTGCATCATAGATGTGTTTGTTGTCGTCGAATACCGTCAACATCATGATTTGCGCCTTATGATTAAACTTCCGGATCATTTTAACTGCTTCGATACCATTTCTGCCAGGCATGTCGATATCCATCAATATCACATCCGGATCCAATTGTTCAACCTGCTGTTCGACTTTCGTCACATCCGGGTAATTTCCTAAAAGCACTAAATCTTCGGAGTAATTGATCATGTAACATAAGCTCTCCCTGAGATCATTATTGTCTTCGTATAACAAAATTCCTATGCTCATAGAATTTCTCTGGCTTTGCAACTTATAATACAAAATTCGATTTCAAAATACCCAAATCATGCGATGTCATGTTTTGCATCCATATCGGGAATATATTTCTCGCAAAGGCGCAAAGATGAGGGCGGGCACTCGCTTCAATTCTTGCCGTTACACAATCGCAAGAGTCAATGTTAAATTCGTTCCTTTACCTGACGACGAGGAAATCTCTAAAGAGCCACCAATTGCCGCAGCTCTTTGCTCCATGTTTCGCAATCCGTTTCCGGATCTCACAAGTTCCGGATCAAATCCCATCCCGTCATCCACAATATTCAATCGTATATTATTCCTGTCAGTTTGCAGCGTGATGAAAATATTTTTGCATCCGCTATACTTCGCCGCATTATTGATTGCCTCTTTGAAAACTAAATAGAGTTCTTTTCTCCGGCTGACATCTAGTGTTGATTCGGTAACATTTCCTGAGCAGTCAAAGCTGAAATTAATATTCTGTGGCTCCAATATTTCCACTGCAAATTCCTTCATACGAAGGATCATCTTTTCCATGGAGTCATTGACCGGGTTGATGGCCCAAACAATATCACTCATTCCTTCCATCATCCTTCCCGAATGTTCTTTTATTTTTTCCAGTTGTCCCCGCACGATTCTTTCCTCTCCGGCATTGCTGAGCGCCATCTTGCTGTTGATATTGATACTCGACAAAACCGAGCCAATATCATCGTGCAAATCTCTCGCAATATTATTGCGGAGCTTTTCTATTTCCACCATGCGTTTAGCTTTTTGCATAACACGAAAACGGTTTACAACCAGCAATCCAATGATCAGCAGGAACCCAGACAAAACAAACGCGCTAAGTTTTATAGTTTTTTCCTTTTGTAGTTCTGTATTTTGTAACTGCTGGTCTTTTTTTAAAAGCACGATCTCCTGTTCTTTCTTTTGGTTCTCGTATTTTGATTCCATTTCCGCTAGGTTCCTTGATACGGATTCATTATAAGCGCTGTCCTTATAAGCTGCCCAAATCTTTTCATACTCGTGTGCTTTTGCATAGTTATGCAAATTGAATTCAGTCTCTTTCAAATCTGCATATGCTTCGATGATTTCTTCATAGTTGCCCAATTGTTTTACCAGCGCAAGATGTTTATCTAAGTAAATCTTGGCCCTTGCGTAATCGTTTGCAGCCATATAAGTTTCACCCATTCCCTGGTAATCAGCCCAAAGTACATTCTCCGAATGAAGTGTTTCCGCGATGTCTATCGATTGTTGAAAATAATGTATTGCCTTGTCAAATTGCTTGCGCAATCGGTTGATATGTCCGAGATGCATGTAAGCATAACTCATAAATGTTTTATGATTTAGCTCCTTGGCGAGTGCCAACGCTTTCATATCTGTTAGTTCAGCGGAATCAAGTTTGTTGAGGTAATAGTAATCATCCGTCATATTCAGGTACGCATTCGCCAATTCGAGTTTTCTGTTTAACTGTGTAAGGATGGTCACAGATTCCCGAAAGTAGCCAAGTGCTTTTTCCTGCTCACCCCGGTTATTATAAACATTGGCGATGGATATGTATAGCACCGCAACATTGGTCGAATCTTTCAGGCGTGTGAAAATATTAAGCGCCCTGAAATAATGCTCGAATGCTTCGGTGTATTTTAATTTTCGTTTGGTGACATGACCCAAATACAACTCCAGTTTTCCACGCTCCGAACTGTTACTGTCCAACTTCGACTCGATCGACTGAACCCTTGCAAGAGCGGCGTTGGCAGAATCGGATTTGCCAGCGCTATAATAGATGGTAAACATTTCAAGAATTGCCGCGGCTTGTTCCGTATATAGTTTTTTTGCGTCAGCAATTTTCAATGCCCTGTCAAGCGTGTTGATGGCGGAATCAAAATTTGATTTATATCGATATGCTGATCCAGCGTAGATAAGAGATCTGGCTTCGAAGCTATCAAGTGAAGCCTTTTGTGCTATGTCCGCGGCAGATTTCAAAACACTCAGCCCTTCATCAAATTTTTGTTTAATAATGGCAGTTCTTCCATACTGATTCATTGCAGTCAGCTTTTCCTTCACGTTTTTGTACTGGTTCCAATCAGGAATTTGCGCATTTGTTCCAAACGAAATAAAAAAGATAATGACTGCCAGAATATGGCAACTCCTCCGTTGAGAAATATAACTGCGGTGTTTTACCACTTTGTGAGAGATTTTTTTCAGGTCGAACATAAACAATATACAAAAAAAGACGGGAGATCAGGTAATATCCTCGCAATGTGTCTAGCCTCCTATCTGGTGAAAAAAAGTTTGCCACAAAGGAGCCTGGGCACATTGAGAGTATATGAATCAATTTAACTGACTTTTAACCGCCTGTCATCGAGCAAAATCGAGGCGCAAAGTTTATCTTTGTAAGAGTCAAGTGTCGACATGATTTTGCTGAATCACAAAAAATCCGGTTTTATCGAGTCAATTTTACATTCCCGGTTTATAATGTTGCTCTTATTTTGTAGTGTGGCCTTTCGGGCAACATCGCAACAAGTGAATTTTACCACTATTGCGAGCAGCAAAGAAATTGGGAGGAATGATTACGTGCAGATCGAATTCGTCGTTGAAAATGCACAACAAATCGATCATCTCGAACACCCGCGCTTCCAGGATTTTCATATTATACAGGGTCCGATTCAATCAAGCGGCATGAGCGTTGTCAATGGCAACATGTCGCAATACAAGGCGCTTTCATTTGTGCTACAGCCAACAAAGACTGGTAAATTCACTATACAGGGTGCTACAGCAACAATTGATGGTAAACAAATGCGTTCAAACCAGGTTACTATTGTCGTAACTGCAAATGGTTCTTCAGGCAACCAGAATATTGCACCACCCGTTTCTGCTTTTCCTGCATGGCCCGGTGAACAAGCTACTGTTGATCGCGAATATTTTTTAAAACCCGGTGAAAGTGCAGCAGAGAAAGTAAAAAAGAATTTGTTTGTAAAGGTGGATGTGAGCAAAACAAATTGCTATGTTGGGGAACCGATTGTTGCAACTTACAAATTGTATTCGCGTCTGCAATCCGAATCGCGAGTTACGAAACATCCCTCGCTGAATGGTTTTAGCGTGTATGATATGATTGATCCGAATACAGATGCGTCGTCTGTCGAAAGAGTAAATGGAAAGGCTTTTACGGTTCACATCATTCGCAAAGCCCAATTGATCCCGCTGCAGGCAGGTACAATCGATCTGGATCCCGTGGAAATTGACAACACGATTCATTTCTTAAAAAATACGGACGGTAAGAATAATAACAACACTAATACACCACGCGATATATTTGATGAGTTGTTTGATGAAAGCGTACAGGCGGTACCGGTAGATGAACACGTAACCCTGGAGAGCCAACCGGTGGCCATTTCGGTAAAACCATTGCCGGAAGAAAATAAACCGGCCGATTTTAACGGAGCGGTCGGTCACTATTCCATCAAGGCAAATATTGAAACCAAAAATGTCAGGGCACAGGATGCGGCCACTTTGAAGTTAACGGTTAAGGGTGATGGAAATTTACCTGTGGTCACGGCACCAGCCGTGCAATGGCCGTCGGGAATAGAAAACTATGAGGCTTCAACCAATGTGAAGGAAGACATTGATAAAACAGTGGCACCACTTCGTGGATCAAAAACATTTGAGTATAGTTTCACGCCAAAAGACGCAGGCAACTTTACGATTCCCCCGGTTCAGTTTTCATATTTTGATCCGTTGTCAGGAACTTATAAGACACTCGCAACCGAAGCACTCAATGTTTTGGCTTCAGCAGCCAAACATAACCACGCATCAGCAGCTACTTCGACTCCCGCAAAAACAGAATCTTCCAACGATACCAGTTTTACAGATTTTTTGCAGGAACATCTTGAATCATTTTTCGCTGTATTGATCTTATCGGGCTTGGCAATTTATTTTATGTTGCAAAACCGCAGGTTAAAAAGGAATCATGAAGAAGCTGAGCGTGCAGCTGCTGCAAAAAAAGCGAGTGAGCTCGCAGCAATGCCTAGCCCGCCACCACCTGATCCGTTGGAAGAAGCAAAGCATCTTTTGCAGTCCGGTGATTACCGTGCTTTCTATACTGAAGTCAACCGCGCCATCTGGAAAGCAGTTTCGGAAGAAATAAATATTCCGGCCAGCGAGTTGAACAAATACAATATTTCCAAACAACTTCAAGCGCGCGGATGGCAGCAGGAAACAGTGTCAGAGCTCAGATTCATTTTAAATGAGTGCGAAATGAAATTGTACACACCCGACTATGATACGGAGAACATGCAGGCAATGGTACTACAGGCAGGGGTTTTGATTGATCAACTCAAATCAAGATCCTAAGAATCCGTACAATCTTACTTTGTTGAACCTTCTATGGCCATTCGAATAGGCTTCTCGTTTATCATAACATCTTTGATCACGGCTTTTCCTTTCGAAACAGCAACGATCGCATAAACCTTTTGCGTGCCATCGCGATTTGATTGGCGATACATTTTTTCTGCTTTTGGAGCTTTGAATTCATCCATATAGAATCTTTCAAATGGATATTCGATTTGTATGTTTTGGCTTTCGATAGAGTCTCTACGATGTCCGACCAATCCGAAAATTGGCGAATAGCTCCTGAGTTTTGCTTTGACGAAGTCCATATTTCCTTTGGGTTCCTCGAAGACAATATTTTCAATTTTAGCATAGCCGCTGTCGTCATTTTTCAACAAAACAAAAATGTCCTGATCGTAGCGGAGCTCTTTTTTTGCTGGAAGATCAAATTCGTGTTCCTTAAAATTTAACCAAATATATTTTCCGGTAAATGGGTTTGAGGGATCGATCGGTTCGGTCCGGAAACGAAATTCTTTTCCACGGCTTAAAATATTTTCCTTTTCCCAGATCATTTTTCCGGGCACAATCCATTGCACAATAAACAAAACGACCAGTACAACGATTAAAATCTTTTTCATCAAGAATTTGCTTTTTGCTTAATTAATTTTCTTTTCTTAATCATCAGGTAGTTTGCAACAAAAAAACCAGCGCCAGCCGCGAGAAAAAACAGTCCTCTCCACACAAATGGAATTTTATCATCAAAAAATCTGAAAATGGCGAGTAACACGATGATGAGAAGGCCTGAGTTCAAAATTCCTAAATGATTTTTTGACGAACCCAACCTGATGTAATAAACGGCGAGGAAAATGATCCAGGCATTTATAATAAAGATCGCTAACACGGGTAGGCGAGCAAATACGACCGTACAAAAAATGAAAACAAATGCAGAAAGTCCGATGGGTTCGCTATACCCTTCCTCTTTTTTCCACCACGAATTGTAAAGAAATCTGATACAGGGAAGCAGGAATATCAAAGACAAAAATCCGGCTGCAGTCCGAATAAATCCTGCTACACCTTGTATGTCCAGGATACCTTCCCATATACCCAAGAAACTCCAAATAAATAAAATTAAGATAATACCGATTCTTCCAAGGATGACAAAGGGATTGAGGAACACTTTTGTATTACTGAAAGTAGACGATTTACCAATGAAATAAAATAGACAAAATAGCGACATATAACCGGCAAACAGCCAGATAATTGTTGTTGAAGCGTCTGACCCAAAGGTGCCGAAGGTGACTATTGCTGAAACGCATAGCATCCAGTTATGCAGGTAAAAGAAATTATTTTTTTTCTTAAGCAATTGCCAGTAATGAGGTGCAATGAGTAGCAGCAGTGGGAAATAGGAGTAAGGCGTCTCACTATTGTAACCATAACCAATATCACTATCATACCATGTCGTAAACGCAATGAAAAGTAGCGAGACTGATGATGAAGGCATGAGATATACGAGTGGAACGGTAAGTAATAAGACCGTCAGCAAAAACTCGTGCAATGAACCGTTGATATGAAAGATCTGGCTGATTAATGCAATACAGGCGATGACTGCAAAAAATAAAAAAACTGCGCTGCATTCTTTCCATAATACATTGTCGCTTTTTCTAGACAGACTATACAGACACAAGGATTGTCCAATAACTAAGGGAATAAATGCAAGGACTGTTTTTACAATATTGCTCAAACCATCCCAGTTATGGGCAATCAACAATACAATTCCAGATCCAGCGAGCAACGCTCCTAAAATACCTAATACAACAGTCATCCGGTTAGGAGAGCCTTCTTCTTTCGTATTATAATAATTTTCAATCTCCTTCGCCTTATCCGCCGAAATAATATTAGCGGCAATTAATTCAGGTAGGTCCTTAAGAAAGGATTTGCTCATTGGTTTTGGTTGATGGTTTTTTAGAGCCAGTGAAGAGCGAAGAGTGACAACCATTTCGCTCTCCGTATCCGATTCTCAGCAATCTTCACTCACACCTCCGTATACTTATACCCTACACCCCTCACAGAATGAAAATACCTCGGATTCCGGCTGTCCTCTTCAAAATATTTTCTAAAGTTCAGAATAAAATTATCAATAGTGCGAGTTGTCGGGTATACATTATAGCCCCATACTGCCTGTAAGATTTTTTCGCGGGTAACAACCTCATTTTTATTTTCAATGAGCAACTTTAATAACATCGTTTCTTTTTTGCTCAGTTGAATGCGCTCGTTTTTTTTGGTTGTTGCTTCCTGTGCTTTAAAGTCGATCGTGTTCTTTCCAAAACTATAGAGATCACTGACGGTATCCTTATCCTGCAATTTCTGATTCTTTTCGATCAGCTTTTGTACTCTCAGCAGGAGTTCTTCGAGGTTGAAAGGTTTGTTCAGGTAGTCGTCGGCCCCTTTTTTTAAACCCAGTACGCGGTCGGCACTTGTATTTTTTGCGCTAAGCATTAAGATGGGTACGTTATTGTTTTGTACGCGAATTGTTTCAGCAACGTTGATGCCGTCAATACCAGGGAGCATTACATCCAAAATCACAAGGTCGAAATATTCTTTTTGAATTGCTTTCAGCGCGTCCGTCCCGTCGAATGCAGAGGTTACTTCATAATTTTCCAGCTCGAGATTAAGCTTAAGCGCGTCATGCAAGTTTTCTTCATCCTCTACGAGCAGGATTGTTTTTTTTGATATGTCGTTCATATTTCGTGGGGACAAATGTAAACCTGATTTTTTAAAATGAAATATAGCGCGGACAAAACAGCGGAGAGCGGACTTTTAGGGTCGCACTCTGCTTTTATAATTTCAACTGACAACTCTCTTCAAAACACGACCGTAAAAATGCTTCCCCCCGGATGGTTATCTGATACTACGATCTGCGCCCTGTGATCCGTTGCAATTTTTTTACACAGATAAAGTCCCAAACCGGTTCCTTGTGTCGTGCGGGTTTGCTCGTTACCGATTCGATAAAATTTCTTAAAGATTTTTTTTCTTTCATTAACCGGTATACCTCGACCTTCATCCTTAACCTGGAAAACAATATTCGAATTTTCCCGCGTCAGGTTCACTGTGATCATTCCATTCTTTGGCGAATATTTAATGGCGTTCTCCACAAGGTTATTCACCAATATTTGCAACAATAGGTAATCGCCTTGTATAGAAAGATCTGGTTGTATATTCGTTTGCCATCGCTTTTCGCCAAAGCGCTGCATAAAATCGTTCACTGCATTTTGTGTGAGCGCGGAGAAATCAAGGTCGTCTCTTGATATTTGATAGTACCCGCCTTCAAGTTGTGCGGAGACAAGAATATTATTGGCTAGTGTATCCAGTCTGCTTATTTCCTGTAACGCCGAATGGATGAGTTTTTTTTGCTTGACCTCATCAAGACGATATTTATCCAATGTCTCCAAATTCAATTTGGCAACGGAAATTGGCGTTTTCAATTCATGTGTAACAGCCATCATAAAATTTTGCTGTTGCTGCTGAATCTTGATCTGCCGCATAATAGCGCGGTACAAAAAAACGGCGCCGACAGATATGACCAATAAGAAAGTAAATCCTTCTCCAATATATTGCGCGGTTTTACGGTGTTCTTCCTGGGCAATCCGATCGATTTTATTCATGTAGGAAGGATCGTCCATCTTCAATTCCTGCAATTTGTAATTCGTCGTTTGACGGTTTTGGTTCTGTAGTTCGATGAACCAGAAAATCAGCGCGACAATAATATATGCAAGTAAAAACCAGTAGAGAACCGGCGCGAGGGATGTCTTTTTCTTTTGGAAAATATTCATATTAGAATGAAATAAGCAAAAACACCTTATTTAATTTTTTCCACCCTGATGCCGACATTTAATATATGTTTGAGAGGATCTTCCCGCATTACCTGGGCTAATGTAAAATGATAATCTCCCGCTTTTCTAAATCTTGTTTCGGGTTGAATGAGTACCCTGGTTTCATAGATATCGTCCATCGCACTTCCCAGCCAGCCTTTTTCATTTGTAGCAAGCGTAAGATCATACTGCTGACTTTTAATCGCGGAATCGCCCGGTTCCTGTACGGTTGCTTTTACCCATACATTATTAAAATTGTAGGCTTCTGTGTGACGAACGACGATAAATATATTGTAGAGCGAACTTGTATCCTTTATGCTGAAATCGATGCCGGGTTTAAAACTGCTTTCCCATTGTTGTTTGGGAATTGCAACATTTTTCTCAAAAACGCCAGTGGTCAGGTTGCATGCCGAAAACAGGCAGACAAACGCAAACAAGAGGAAAAAATAGTAGTGAAGAAATCGCCTTGAAGTTCTGGTTTGATTTTTCATAAATTAATAAACCCCGAATAAGAAATTTTATTGCTGAAGCATGTCTCCTCGGTCTTAACCTCAACCTTAACCTTAAAGTACATTCAACACTTGCTCCTTTGCTTTCTCCAATTCGTCTTTCATGATCACCACGCATTTTTGAATTGCAGAATCGTAAGCTTTCGAACCAGTAGTGTTAATCTCCCGTCCGATCTCCTGTAAAATAAAGGAAAGTTTTTTCCCCTTGCCCTCTTCTGGTTCTTTTAAAATAGCTTTGAAATAGTCGCAATGATTTTTCAGTCTCACTTGTTCTTCGCTGATATCGATCTTCTCTATATAATAAATGAGTTCCTGCTCAAGTCTGTTTGCGTCATAGTTATCTTTACCCACCTGCTCCTCCAATATCTTCGTTAATCCATCCCTGATTTTTTGTTGCCGCAACGGTTCGAGTTTGATTATTTCATCCTGTTGTTTTTGTATGTTGTCGATGCGAAGGACCATATCTTCTTCTAGGCTTTTACCTTCATCCAGGCGATGCAGGTTAAGATCTTCGATCGCAAGAAGGATCACTTCTTTGAATTCCATCCATTCTTCTCTTGTCAGTGTATCACCGGTTGGGGTAATTACTTCCGGTAACTTGACAAGCGTACTGAGAATATTCGAAGGGTCGAGTTGTAGTTCGTTGGAAATTTCGGATAGAGCTTTATAATATGCCTTTGCAAGATCTGCATTAATGCTGACAGGTTTTGCGCTTCCGGTTTGCTTGAGACTGATTGAGCAATCGAGACTACCGCGACCAAGTTTTTCGGATATCAGCTTTCTAATTTCAAATTCATAAGGCTTCAAAAAACCTGGCAGTTTCAATTGTAATTCGAATTGTTTTCCATTCAGTGATTTGATGTCAACCAGGAATGTTTTATCTCCTACCGATTGTTCCGAACGACCAAAGCCCGTCATGGATTTTACCATAGTGTCAAGATTTAAATGGAAAGATAAGGAATTTGTTAGAGGTGAATTGGGAAAGATACCTGATGATTAGGTCGATAGATATTTTCATGCAAAGGTGCAAAGAATCCCGAAACATGTGAGCCGATATTCTATTAATAAGCGACCCTCTACGCCTCCCGATCTTCTTTCCGTCTTCGCGTGAAATCTTCCAGCGACCAATACGTTATTTCAACCAAACAGTTTATGATAAATTGTTTCTTTATCAATCATGTTCATTTCACCTGGTAATAATGATTCAATAGTTACTTCAGCAATTCGATGCCGAATGAGACGTAACGTTGGAAACCCAACCTTGGCCGTCATTTTACGAACCTGCCTGTTCTTTCCTTCTTGTAACACCAGGCTGATCCAACTCGTAGGAATATTTTTGCGAAACCTGATAGGCGGGTTTCTTTCTGGTAAGCGATCCGGCTGGTTTATTTTTTTTGCCTTACAGGGTTTCGTCTGATACTTGTTCCCATCGATACTTATCGAAACACCCGATTGTAATTGATCGACTGCGTGCTCGTCGATATCGCCATCAACCTGCACCCAGTATTCTCTTTCATGGGCGAATGCAGGGTTCAACAACCGGTGGTTGAGCAGTTGATCATTAGTAAGAATCAATAATCCTTCGCTGTCGTAATCAAGGCGCCCTACAGGATAAACATCCGGAGCGACTTTGAAAAAATCTTTTAATGAAAGCCTTTCATCCGTAGAAGTAAATTGAGAGAGAACTTGAAAGGGTTTGTATATGATGTAATAGCTGGGCACATTAGATAAATTGAAAACGATTCGATGTGAAAGAGATGTTATTAAAAACAAAAAGCCCCGCTTTTTTGCGGGACTTTTATTATTTGGATGGGTTAGTAAGTACAGGGAAACGAAATTCCCTACACAATATTAAAAATAATTTTTTCTATTCAAAAAAATTTTCCAATAAATTTTATACACATTTTTTTAGCATCTGTGGAAAGCAGTTGCAGAAATTACTACAAAAAGTTTGATGAAGCGGTTGATTCACGAACCAGCATGAATACAAATTATTTCATTTTTTATTTTTTCGAATTCGCTGTAATGCTGATGAACACTGCATTTCAGCGAATTTATTTTTTTCAAATTACAATTTCAATCACTTAAAACTCCAAACTTCCTTACGGGAATTTTCCCGTTTTTTGATGTGCAAAAGGCGAAGAAAACCCGGTAAAATATTTTTTTTCCAATTCGGGTTAAAAGTCAAGTTTATACCCAAAATACTAACATCGCGCGAGGTTTAGTCGCTCGGTGGACAAACCAGAGGTTGTATCAATCGAGAAATAGCGTTCGCTATTTTGACTAGGTTTGCGTAAAATGTAGCATATGAAATTTCCTTCCCCGGTATCATTGGAATGGCTTGCAAATTTTCTTGAGGCAAAGCTGATGGGTAATAAAAATGATATGGCAACCGGCATTAATGAATTGCATAAAGTGGAAAAAGGTGATTTGGCATTTGTAGATCATCCCAAGTATTATGATACTTGTATCAACTCCGATGCATCGTTTATCATCATAAATAAAATTGTTGATTTTCCCGAGGGAAAAGCCTTGTTAGTTGTCGACCAACCTTTCGAAGCGTATTTAAAAATTGTAAATCATTTCCGGCCATTTGAGCCTGCATCAAAAAATATCAGCGATAGTGCTGTGATCGGGGAAGGGACCTATATTTATCCAAATACATTTATCGGCCACCATGTGAGCATTGGTAAAAATTGTGTGATCCATCCGAATGTAACGATCATGGATTATTCAGTAATCGGTAGCAATGTAGTTATCCAGGCAGGTACGGTGATTGGATCGGATGCTTTTTATTACAACACCAAAAAAGATCGAGATGTATGGTATAAGAGAATGCAAAGTTGCGGCAGAGTAGTGATTGAAGATGATGTGGAGATAGGAGCCGGTTGCACAATTGATCGTGGTGTTACGAATGACACGGTTATAGGAAGGGGAACCAAAATGGATAACATGATTCATATTGGTCATGATACATCCCTTGGAAAAAATTGTCTCCTCGCAGCCCAGGTCGGAATTGCCGGTGCAGTGAATATTGGCAATGGTGTTATATTATGGGGACAAGTTGGTGTGAGTAAAACTCTTTCTATTGGTGACAACGCAGTCGTACTTGCGCAAAGCGGTGTGCCTGCTTCGCTCGAAGCCAACAAAACTTATTTCGGTTATCCCGCGGATGAAGCAGCAATAAAAAAAAGAGAAATTGTCTGGATAAAGAGAATTCCGGAATTGTGGAAGAAGGTTATGGGGCCGCAAATGTGATGAATGTGACGAACGTGATAAATTCTACATGGTTCGGCATATAGAATTCATCACGTTCGTCAGACTTGCTACTCCGGATTATAATCATACGGCAAAAGTTCGGCCAACTTCTTCCACGCCCAATAGCCAATATTTGTCACTTCTGATTGCTCGTAGAAGTAGCCGTTTTCTTCAATTACAAATCCGTCGACTATATCGATCGCAGAAATTTGCACTTTCGCTGTTGCAGGGAATTTATTAATAGCGAGATATTTTTTATCCGGTACCTGGTTTTTGTAATTCACGCGAATTTTGCCCTTGATATTTATGTCAACATCGCCGCTGTCAACTGAATAAATGCCCGGATCGTATGGATCATCTAGTGCAGTCGACTTGTTGTTGTCATTCTGATCAAGCATTTCGATTTGATATCCTTCATCTTTCAAAGTGCTATCATACCAAGAGCGCATGAAATGAAGCCTTGATCCAATATAGGCACGAAAGCGATTTTTCTTCCAGGTTTTTTGTTGTTCCTCAGAACCTGTTAGTTCTTCAAATAACGGGTAGCCGGTATAACTGCTGATCTTTGTATTATAATCATACACGAATGAATCGAGTTGATAATTTATTTTGTAGCCAAGCGCATTGTTCATGATCACGATATTGCTCGCTGCTTTGACCCTTAATTTGTTTCTTTTCTTATAGAAATAAAATTTAACCACTTCCTTGTTTTCAATCGAGCATAGATCTGCATTTGGGGTTGTGCCGATAAAATTGGCAAGAAAAAATTGACCATACTTTTCCCAGCCATCAGCAACCTCTGCACTTCCGGCAACAACGACCTCTTGCATGGCCTTATCCTGTTCTTTCATTTCAATTTTCAATGAATCCTTTTGTTTGTCGGAGTTGCTGATACGGATCATATTCGTTTCATACCCTGTATAAGAAACAACGAGATCATAACCACCATTTGCAAGGCGCAGGATAAAATTACCGTCATTGTTTGTCACGGTTCCTTTGGTTGTGTTTTGACAAAACACCGACGCACCCGGGAGAGGCTGCTGTGTTTTCTGAGACACGATTTTACCAGAAATTGTAAAATATTTGTCCTGCGACAAAACGACCATTGATATCAGGAGAGCTAAGCTGCTTAACAATAATTGCTTCATGAAATTGTTTTGAGTGGTTATTTTATAACGAATAACCATAGCATGAAGTATACCGGAATATTAGTTTTATGATTTTTGTAAATGGGAAATATACGCCCTGCAAGCCTGCTGAATAGTCTGATCAAGTGGCGTAAACGTGAAATCGGGTAAATACTGGCGGATTTTACTATTATCGAAATGCGTTTTGCTTTGTGCGGTCCTGGCATTTTCTTTTGTTAAAAGAGGTGAATTGCCAGAAAAAAAAGATTTTACTTTTTCCCATCGCCATGCAACGCCGGCCAAAAATGGAGTAGCATTCAGATGCGGCCTTTTTTTTGTGAATCCATCTGCTATCGTATCGAGTAATTGATGAAAGGTCCAATTTTCACTGTTCAATAAAAATCGTTCACCGGTGATGTCGGTTTCCAATAGCATTACTGTCGCTTTCGCTGCATCTTCTACTCCTACAAATCCACTGATTCCTTCGGTGTACCATGGGAATTCATTGTATGATGATTTGAATATCGCGCAGCTGGTATTGTTCCAGTCTCCAAAACCGAGTATCATGCTCGGATTCACGATAACGGAATTTAGTCCTTCGGCCATTGCTCTCCATACCTCCATCTCCGCGTGAAATTTGCTGATGGCATAATGTGAAGTCAATTTCTTTTCTTCCCATTGTTTTCCTTCATCGACCGTTGTTCCATCGTCTCTCCTTCCCAACGCTGCAACCGAACTTACATAAACAAGTTTGTTTATTTTTTTTTCGAGTGCCATGTTCACGATGTTTGCGGTGCCCTCGATATTTGTTTTGTACATTTCTTTTCTCTCGACGGGGTTACTGGAAACTTTGGCTGCAGAATGGATAACAATATCTACATCCTCCATCGCTTCATCAAGAACAGGAATATCCAATATGTCACCCTGGATCCATTCAACCTGATTCAAAATATCACTCGAAATAAAAAAAGGTATTCCCTGATTTCGGCGAAGGGCCTTCACCCGGTAATTTTTTTCAACCAGTTCTTTAATGATATAAGCTCCTAAGAATCCTGTTCCGCCGGTTATAAATACGTTTTGCATTTTACTATTTGGATAATACTTCTTTGCAGTGAAATATGTAAATCTATATGCCTATGCTCTATGTAGTAAATTTTTTTTCACTACATGGGCATAGGCACACAGAATCTACTTCTAATATTCATAATACCCTTTTCCCGTTTTCTTTCCAAACTCTTTATCCGCTACTTTCTTTTCCTGGATGCGTGATGGTTTTAATCTCGCCGGTTTGTTCATCGCTTCATAAACTGAATGGCTCACAGCAAAATTTACATCGTTTCCAATCAGGTCCATCAATCTAAAAGGTCCCATTTTAAATCCAGCGCTCTCCATCAATGTATCAATGGTTTCAAAGTCTCCGATCCCCTGCTCAATCAGGTGCAACGCCTCAATATAATAAGGCCGCGCTACATGGTTCACGATAAATCCCGGCGCATCTTTACATAGCACCGGCGTTTTTCCAAGATCTCTTGCAAGGGAAATAATCGCCTGCCTTGTATTGTCATTTGTATAATCGGTTACAACCACTTCAACAAGTTTCATTACTGTAGCCGGGTTAAAAAAATGCATCCCGATCACTCGCCCGGGATGTATAATTTTTTTTGCAATGGTCGTTACGGATAATGAAGAAGTGTTTGTCGCCAATATCGTCTTATTAGGATTGATCGATGCAAGCTGGCTCAACAAATCTGTTTTTGCCGATTCGATCTCAACTATTGCCTCAACAATAATATCTGCCCGGCATTCATTGATATCCCTGCTAAAATGTAATCTCGACGAAATTGAATTCTTATCCTCGATACTTATTCTTTTCTTTTCTAAAAGTGAGAGCAAACTTTTTTCAATAAATGATTTTGCATTCTCTATGACCGACTGATTCGAATCAAAAAGAATTGTATCAAATCCATGTTGTGCCATGCACTGGGCAATTCCGCTTCCCATAGTTCCCGCCCCGCAAACACAGATTTTTTGAGCCATATGGATTGGTTGAGTGGTAAAGATAGTTCCAAATTGGGTGACGAATGTGATGACTGAATGTGGGAATGTGGAAATGTGGGAATGTGGAAATGAATCGCGGATTTTGCGGATTTAAGCGGAATCTCGCGGATCTTCCAGTTGAAAATTGATTAACAACGTCAGCTTTTTTCACTCAAGAAACAATCGGCGAAATCCGCGAAATCCGCGATTCATTTCCACATCCATTCATCACCTTTCTATGTCGCGGAGATGAACTGATTCAAAAACCTCACATCATTTTGCGAGTATAGTCGCAAATCGTTAATGCGGTATTTGAGCTGGCAAATTCTTTCGATGCCCATACCGAAAGCAAATCCTGTATATTTATTACTGTCGATATTGAAGTTCTCCAGCATTTTGGGATGAACCATTCCGCTTCCTAAGATTTCAACCCAACCCGTGTGTTTGCAAACAGCACAGCCGACACCCCCGCAAATTCTACAATTGATATCCATTTCTGCACTGGGTTCAGTGAATGGAAAATACGAAGGGCGAAAACGAACTTTCACATCCTTCCCAAACATTTCCTGCACAAAAAAGTAAAGCGTTTGTTTCAGATCTGCGAATGAAACATTCTCATCAACATATAATCCCTCTGTTTGATGAAAGAAACAATGCGCCCTGGCGCTGATCGTTTCGTTCCGATATACGCGGCCTGGACAAATAATCCTGATAGGAGGTTTTTGTTTTTCCATCACGCGCGCTTGTACGCTGCTCGTATGCGTGCGCAAAAGCCAGTCCGGCTGTTGATGAATATAAAACGTATCCTGCATATCACGTGCCGGGTGGTTGAGCGGTAAATTCAATGCAGTGAAATTATGCCAGTCATCTTCTATCTCCGGTCCTTCGGCAACGGAGAAACCAAGTCGGCCGAAAATGTGAATGATTTCATTTCGTACCAAGCTGATCGGATGCCGTGTTCCCAGTGGAAGCTGATTGCCGGGAAGCGATAAGTCGATATTATCTGCGGTTCCTTTTTTCGATTCCTGCGAACCCGACTGTTTCCAATTTTCGTATTTTGATTCTGCGAATTGTTTAAAGTCATTCAATATTTGGCCAAATTCTTTTTTCCTATCGTTCGGCACATTCTTCATTTCTGCAAAAAGATTTTTGACGATTCCTTTTGAGCCGAGAAATTTGATGCGGTAAGCTTCCAGGGACTCGGGTCCATTTGGTTCGATGGATGCGATTTCCTGTTTGTATGCTTCTATTTTTTGTAACAACTGCTCCATGGCGGCAAAGATAATTATTTGGGCGGAACGCCGGATGCGCAGTAACAAAGGCGGAACGCGGAACGCGGAACGTATAGCGCCTCATTATTTCAAAAATGAACAAACGGTTTTGCAGCATTCCGCATTTGCACGCTCCGCGTTAAGCTTTTCCGTAAGTTTGTTCAAAATACTTTAGTCATGCTCTATAACCTGCATATCCTAGATTTTATTGATCCAATCAGCCTGCAGGAATTATCCGATCATGAATACAACGACGGACAAATCGGAAAACAGATAGCGGTATATGACACAGATTTTCCCGACCTTCTCCACGCTGATATCGTGATTGTCGGTTGTAAGGAAGAACGTGGCGCACGAAAGAGTAAAAGCAATTATAACGGCCCCGATATCATTCGCGAACAATTTTACGATTTATATTATTGGCACAGTGACATCAAGCTCGCTGATATCGGAAACATAAAAAGCGGCGCCACACTTGCTGATACGTACGCAGCATTGAAAACGGTAGTTGCAGAATTGATCGGTATCGGAAAGACAGTTGTCATTCTCGGCGGCTCGCATGATCTCACGCTTTCACAATACTATACCTATGCGTCGAGAAAAAAACTTATTGAGGTAACATGCGTCGATGCGCTAATTGATATCAATATTGATTCGCTATTTAAGAATGATAACTTTCTGATGGAGATGTTGACCGATGAACCAAATTACATTCATCACTACAATCATATCGGTTTTCAAAGTTATTACGTACATCCGAATATGCTTGAAACGATGGACAAGCTTCGCTTCGATTGCTTTCGCGTTGGAAATGTAAAAGAGAATATAGATGAAATGGAACCTGTTATCCGTAACTCTAATCTCTTTAGTTTTGATATTGCCTCCATCGCTAATTCTTATGCGCCGGCAAATTCGCTGTCTCCAAATGGATTTAACGGAGAGGAAGCATGCACGTTGATGCGCTATGCCGGGCTCAGTCCGAACGTAAATACTGTCGGCATATATGGATACTGCCCGGAAAGGGATCGCGACAATCTCACGGCAAAACAAGTCGCCCATATGATGTGGTACCTGCTGGATGGAAAGAGCAAAGGTCGCCGGGAAGCCGCGTTGAATGAAAAAGATTCCTTCCTGGAATTTCACACCGCTTTTGCTGAAGTGCAAACGACATTTTTACAAAGCAAAAAAACAAATCGCTGGTGGATGCAATTGCCCGATCAAAAATATATTGCCTGCTCCTATAACGATTACCTGCTCGCGAGCAGCAATGAGATTCCGGAGAGATGGCTGAGAGCGCAGGAAAGAGGATAATCTTTGTTATGAGTTTAATGAAAAAATTAATAATCAATAATCAATATTCAAGTCGGTGCAACGTACCGGCTATACTTGAAAATTGATTATTTGGTGATTGAATATTTCTTTGAGCGATTGCCTCAACCTTAGCCTTAACCTCAACCTTAGCTTCAACCTAATTAACCTACAATGATTCGATGGATTTTAAATTGTTTACTCTCGTTTTTTTTCATTTCATGTAGCGTGCAACAACAAATTTCCAAGCTTGCCAGGGAAAATGTTTTGGAAAACACTGCAATGAAAACAGCGCACGTGGGAATAAGCGTTTATGATCCTGCAGAAGATAAAACGTTATATGATTACCAGGGAGAAAAATATTTTGTCCCCGCCAGCAATACAAAATTGTTTTCACTCTACGCCGGGATGAAATATCTCGGCGACTCATTGATTGGAATCCGGTATATTGAAACGGATACGGCCATTTTCATTTTGCCTTCGGGCGATCCTTCACTTCTTCATGGGGATTACAAAAGACAACCCGTTATCGACTTTTTGAAATCGATCACCAAAAAAATTTACGTGGCTAATATAAATTGGGATGAGCAGGCCCTCGGGGCAGGATGGTCGTGGGATGACTACAACGATGACTATATGGTTGAGCGAAGTGCATTGCCTGTTTATGGCAACGTCATCAAATGGGTCGAGGAAAAACAGAAGCAACAACAGGATTCGAGCTTTGATCCTTCACCAGTTGTCTATTCAATTCCTGAAGTAAACTGGAAAGTAAAGTTTACGACAGACAGTAAACAAAAAAATTTTTTTGTAAAAAGAAAGAGGGATGAGAATGTATTTGATATCACGCAGGGAAACGAAACTTTGAAATCGCAGGAAGTGCCATTTATTACAAACGGAATTTCTTCCGCGATCGAATTATTGAAAGATACAGTAGGGCGCGAGATATATGTAACGAATAAAGTTCCGTCGGACGACAAACCACAGCTCCGCATTAAACTGTCGCATGTTGGGGCCGCATTCAGTCAGGAATTGAATGATGCGGAAGAAATGCATATCATTCATTCGCAACCGGTGGATTCTTTGTTTGTGCCAATGATGTATCGCAGTGAAATTTTTTTGCGGAGCAGGTCCTACTTATGGCTGCCAATGAAAAATTGGGTGTTATGAATGATGAGAAGATCGTGGATACGCTGCTGAAAACGGATTTGAAGGGCTTGCCGCAGCATCCGGCCTGGGCCGATGGCAGTGGACTCAGTCGTTTTAATTTATTCAGTCCAAACGATTTTGTGTGGTTGTTGAATAAGATGAAGAATGAATTTGGAATGGAGCGCATGAAACGCATTCTTCCGACAGGTGGGAGGGGAACCTTGAGGAACTATTACAAGGATGGATCCAACTTTATATTTGCAAAGACCGGATCGTTAACAGGTGTTATCTGTTTAAGCGGATTTATTTATACTTCGAAAAACAAGTTGCTCATTTTTTCAGTACTTGTCAATAACCATCACTCCAATGTCACCGAAATCAGGAAGGGCGTTGAGGGTTTCTTAATGTCAATTCGGAAAAAATATTAATTAAGACTCCAATAATTTCGGGTGTGATACAATAATCGTGACTTTTGAATACCAACAAGTGGAGTCAAGTTCGTGAGCTCGGTTGTCACCTCCCAAATAATTTTTCCAACTGATCTCTTTTGAATTCAAGATAAGTTGGTTTCCCAGTGGGTGAAATATTTGGTTGATCGCAGTTGAATAGTTCTTCCACTAATGCAGCCATTTCATTTTGATTAAGAATCCTGCCAGGTTTGATCGCACGTTGCCATGCAAGTGAGCGAATCAATTTTTCACGGAGCGAAAAAGTTTTGTTGCTGCTGAAATTCTTGAATTGTTCGAGGATGCTTTCAATGACCTTTTTTTCATAGCCCTGTTCGACATCGGCGGGAGTTCCCTGGATAACAAATGTATCTTTTCCGAAAGGTTCTATCATATAACCCAGCTCGCGCAGATCGGAAATAAGTTCTTGCAGCAGCACAGCATCCTGTGTCGATAATTGCAGCGTCACCGGAAACATGCTTCGCTGAACAGAAATCGACTGGCCATTCATCGCCTTGAGGAACTGTTCAAACAATACCCGTTCATGTGCGGCCTGTTGATGAATTAAGATAAAGCCGCCGCTTGTTGAAACGATGATATAAGTATTTTGCAATTGGAAATATGGGACTTCCTTGTTAACAGCAAATTGGGAACGACCGGTAAAGTATGAATCATTTGAAAGTTGTGCGTCGTGATTGATGTACTCCAAATTTTCCTCTTTCTTCGCAGTGATCTCTTCATTCTCGTTCGAAATATTTCTCCAATGCGTAAATTCACTTTTTGCCGTGGGCTCGATAAAATGTGCCTGGTTTTTTTGAGTAAACGTTCTATATAATGACGAAGAAGAAATGACCTCTACTTTTTTTTCTTCCGTAAGCGGTTTATTGATGGCATCCAATTTTTGAATTTCGGGATCCAGGTCGAAGTCGAGCGTAGGGGTAATACTGAATTGCGCCAATGCGTGCTTTACGGCAGCCTGTACAAACGCATATACGATCTTCTCATCTTCAAATTTGATTTCCTGTTTTGTCGGATGCACGTTGATATCAACCCGCGATGGATCGAGATCGATGAATAGAACGTACAACGGAAAACTATCACCCGCAATCATCTCCTGGTAAGCACCCATCACCGCATGATTCAGGTAAGCACTTCGAATAAAGCGGTTGTTGACAAAAAAATATTGGTCACCTCTCGTTTTTTTTGCGACGTCGGGTTTGCCAACGAAACCATAAATCTTAAGATAATCTGTATTCTCCTGTACCGACACGAGCTTAGCATTGTAATTTGATCCGAGCACCTGTACGATGCGTTGTTTGAGCGTACCCCGTTCGAGATGAAAAATATCCTGGCCATTGCTGGTAAGAGAAAACAGAATATCGGGAAATGAAAGGGCAATACGAAGAAACTCATCGATGATATGACGCATTTCAGCGGCATTGCTTTTGAGAAAATTTCTTCGGGCGGGAACATTGAAGAATAAATTCTTCATGCAGATATTGGATCCCGAAGCGCAGGCAATTGTTTCCTGTCGAATAACAAGGCTATTTTCAATTTCAATATAAGTGCCGGTTTCGTCGTCCGGTTTCCTTGTCCTCAATTCCACTTGTGCAACCGCCGCGATAGAAGCCAAAGCTTCTCCCCGGAATCCCATCGTGCGAATTAAAAACAAATCGTCAATGTTCCGGATTTTTGAAGTGGCATGTCGTTCGAAAGCCATCCGCGCATCTGTTTCACTCATCCCCTTGCCATTGTCGATCACTTGTATCAGAGATTTGCCTGCATCGTTTACAATAAGCCTGATGTGATCGGCGTTAGCATCGATAGCATTTTCCATCAATTCTTTCACAGCACTTGCGGGGCGTTGAATCACTTCTCCCGCCGCAATCTGGTTGGCAATGTTATCAGGTAATAATTGAATAATGTCTGGCAATTCTGTAT
>Ga0163162_10000134_pt1 | contig 67221 bp, 53 predicted proteins | sample S55metaG_FD_115310 | JGI IMG/M metagenome (GOLD analysis project Ga0163162, IMG submission 115310) | Switchgrass rhizosphere microbial communities from Kellogg Biological Station, Michigan, USA - S5-5 metaG | ecosystem: Host-associated > Plants > Roots > Rhizosphere > Soil | place: USA...
GGATAGCAAAACTTTTGGCAAAGTGGGCGCCTACGAGCGGATTACGGGCCGGGTGTTTTTTTCGGTCGCAATTGCAAATCCGCACAACCGGGGAATCGTTGATCTCGATAAAGCTGTGAACCTGGACCATGGCGAAGTCGAGTTCTCCGCCGACTTCATGGCGTTGCGGCCGAAAGATTCGAGCAAGAGTAACGGGTCTTTGTTACTAGAGGTGCCAAATCGCGGCCGGGGACGCATTGTCAGCCTGATGGACGGAGCGGACTGGGACGCAGCTCAGGATGCAGGCGATGGCTGGCTGCTGCGCAACGGTTACAGCGTCGTCTCTCTCGGTTGGCAGTGGGACACCGTCGGCGATGGCGCCCTGCGCTTATATGCACCAATCGCGAAAGAAAATGGCTCGACGATCCACGGCTTGCTGCGCGGAGACTTGATGCCTTCGAGAGTGATGGAAGAGATTCCGCTTGGCCATCTGATCGTCGGCAATATGGGTGGCAGCGAATATCCCGTGGCGGACCGTGATGATCCACGAAACCAGTTAAGTGTGCGAAATTCGCCCGAGGCCGCACGCACGGTGATCCCTAGATCCGAGTGGCAATTCGCGCACATGGTTGACGGAAAACTTGTCGCCAGCGATCGACACATTCATCTCAATAGCGGATTTCAACCGGGAAAGATTTACGAATACATTTACGCCGTGAGCGATCCCGTGGTTGCAGGATTGGGTTTCGCCGCGATACGCGACTTCGCGGCCTATTCTAAACACGCGCCAGATGCGCTGGTTCCCGCGGCGCGCGTGTATGGCGAAGGCATTTCGCAGAACGGACGTTTCCTGCGCGATCTTCTTTATCAGGGATTCAACGCGGACGAAGAAGGCAGAATCGCACTGGACGGCGTCCTCGCGCACGTTGCGGGAGCGGGCCGTGGCAGTTTCAACATCCGCTTCGCGCAGCCTTCTCGCGATGCTCAACCTACATCGTCGATATTTTTCCCCACCGACATTTTTCCCTTCACCGACCAGCCGGAGACCGATCCGATCACAGGAGACAAGGGAGGACTGCTGGATCGAGCCACTGCTGACAAAGTTGTTCCCAAGATTTTCCTTTCCAACACGTCCTACGAATATTGGGGACGTGCGGCTTCACTCATTCATACCACCGCAGACGCCAAGCAGGACGCGCCGGTTTCGAACGACGTGAGGATCTATTTCTTTACCGGCTTACAGCATTTCTCTGGACCGTTTCCACCGGCTGAAGGCGAGGGGGACCTGCATGGTCAAGAACCAGAATCGCCGCTGCCCATCCGATATTTCTGGCGATCGATGCTCGCCAACATGGATGCCTGGGTGCGCAGTGGCAAAACTCCGCCGGAGAGCAAATATCCCAGGATTGCCGATCGGACACTGGTGGCGATAGGTGACTACGCTTTCCCATCGATTCCTCAGATCAACAAACCGAAGGAAGCGAACCGGGCATATCGGCTCCACTTTGGTCCGGAGTGGAAACGCGGGATCATCACCCTGCAACCTCCTCAAGTGGGTGAACCTTTTATAGTGCTGGTGCCGCAGGTCGATCGTGACGGCAACGAACTGGCGGGCATTCGTCTGCCGGAAATTGCGGTGCCCCTGGCGACATACACGGGATGGAACCTTCGCGATCCTTCGATCGGTGCGCCCGATCAGCGAGAAGCTTTTGAAGGTTCTTACCTGGCTTTTCCGAGGACGGCCGCAGAGCGCGAGAAGGACGGGGATCCCCGCAGGTCAATTGCGGAGCGTTATTCGAGCCGCGGAGACTATCTCTCTCGCTACGAGAAAGCGATTAACGCGCTGGTGAAGGATCGCTGGATTTTGGAGGAAGATCGAGGAGCTCTCTTGGATCGTGGCGGTGCTGAGTGGGACACGGCTACGAAATAGAAAAGCCCCACGTGGTTCACGGCGCTCAACGCCCCGCGATCTCCAGAATCTGCGCATCGGAACCCTTCCACGCTGAAGGTCCGTCGTGGCTCAGCTTTTGCGCGGCATCGTTCCAGTGGAGATGGGTAATGCTGCTCTCGCCTTTTTCGTATGCGTAGGTCTTTCCGTCATCCTGGTATAGCGTGAAGTCGCTGTTCGCTCCGGGATAGACACGCACCTTTGCAATCGCCTGCACCTGATTCGTGTTCTCGATGGCTTCTCCGAGCGGCAGTATCGAGCCTGCGCGCACAAACAGCGGCAGAGTATCAATCGGAGCGGCGACATTGATGGTTTGCCCTCCGCGTACGCGTTCGTTCGTCCAGTAGTTGTACCAATCGGCGCCGGCGGGCAAATAAACCGAGCGACTCGTCGCACCCTGATCGGTGACCGGAGCCACCAGGAATGCGGGACCGAACATGTATTCATCGGCCAGATCGGCGACTTTCGGGTCGTTGGGGAAATCCATGAACAGGGCGCGCATCGACGGCGCACCAGTCTGATAGGTCGTGTAAGCCAGCGAATAAATATAAGGAAGCAGTTGGTAGCGCAGCCTGAGATATTTCTCCAGAATCGGCTCAGCCTGTTTCCCATACGACCAGACTTCGTTGTGCTTGCGGCTGCCATGTGCGCGGAAGACCGGCAAGAACGCAGCGTACTGGAACCAACGAGTATAAAGCTCGGGATAGTCGTCGTAGCCGCCCACATTCTCGCGAGCGTCCGACGGGTCAAGCAGTGGAGGATGTGCCGGGCGATGAACCGAGGGCAAATATTGCCAGCCTCCGATGTCCTGCGTCCAGTTCGCCATTCCGGAAGCTGTGAAGTCGAGGCCAGTCGGGATTTGACGCTTCAGCGTGTCCCAAGTGCCATGAATATCGGAAGACCAGAACAACGTTCCATTACGTTGTGCACCCAAGTAGGCGTCGCGAGAAAGAATGAGCGCGCGTCTTTGTTTAATGTCGCGGCGGAACCCGTCATAGATCGCAGCCGTGTGCACCAAAGGATAGATGTTGTAATACTGCGTTCCAGGTCCGACGTGGAAGTATGCGCCGTTGGGTGGCAAATCGGGTTCGGTCTCATCGGCCCAGAGGGAATCGAAGCCTTTGCTGATGATGTTGTCGCGAAGAATGTCCCAGTACCAGCGAGCCGCTTCCGGATTGCTGGTGTCGATGTCGGAGCCGGCGCGATCGTAGGGTAGTCCATCCACCGGTGTGCCATCAGCGGTGTGCAGGAACCATCCTTTCTGATTGATGAAATCAAAGTAACGCGAACTCTTTTCGAAACGCGGCCACACGCTGATCATGGTCTGGAAACCCATGTCGTGTAACTGACGATTCATCGCGGCTGGATCGAGCCATCGCTCCGGAACAAAGTCCATTTGGCCCATCTTCGTGTAATAGAACCAATCCAGGACGAGAACGTCGGCAGGAAGATGTCGATCGCGATAACCTTTTGCCACCGCGAGCATTTCGTCCTGCGTGATGTAACGCTGCTTGCACTGAATGTAGCCGTACGCGGCTTTGGGCATCAGGGGAGTTGGGCCGGTCAGAAGGCGATAGCCGGAGTAAATCTCGTCCGTGTTTGCGCCCGCGATTACAAAAAATGAAACGCGATCGCCCACCTCGGAGATCCAACGAGTCTCTTCGTTGAAGCCCGGGGCGATGGTTGTCTTGGAGGGATTGTCCCAGATCAATCCGTAGCCGTAGTTGCTCACCAGAAAAGGTACGCACACGCTGGGGCCGCCAGTGGCCAGGTAATTGTGCCAGCACTCGATGGTGTGGCCGCGGTGGTCGAGAAATCCTTCCTGATTCTGGCCCAGGCCGTAGTAGTGCTCATCATCAGGCGATGCAAAGCTGGCGCCGACCTGGTAGAACTCGGGGTCGGAAGGGCGCCGGTCGTTCAGGAGGCTCGCGTTGCCATCTTTGTGATTGGGGACAGACATTGACCACTCGGTCATATCCAAAAGCGTTTTTCCTTCGGGGGTTTTGATTGTGATGTGGGCTCCTGGAGCGGAACCGTTGAAGAATTTTCCGATATCAATTTGCGTCAGCGTGGGATGACCCGGTTTGTTCTTCGCTACCGTGACCACCATGCGCGAGGAGCGATAAGTATCGGCAGTTTCGTCAGCCTGGCTGGTCCAACTTGAGGCTGACGGAGTTGCAACGAAACCGAAACCGGGAGGAGCAAGTGCGGGTTCTTTCTTAAGACTTAGAGTGACGCGAATGATGTTCGGCGCGTAGGGCTCCAGGACAATGGAGCTGCCGTCGCGATTCAAAACCACTTGTGACGATCCGGCATTCGCGAGGCCGGCGCAGAGTCCTACTGCAACCAGTACGAGGGCCGAAACAATTCGCCGAGACATCGCTACGGTTAGCAGACGCACGCGTAATCCTCCAAGGTACATTTGTGAGCCAGCGTTGTTTCGCAGCAATATAGCCTCTTTTCGTTCCACAAGTGAAAATCGAATTCGTCACATTATCTTTAGGATCAGGCTATTGCGCACTCCACAAGGACGACGGCATGAGTGGGCACGGTTAGCTCAAGGCCGTCGGCAACCACCCTGACGAGATGCTTCGCCGGTTTGACTTCTTCGATATCCGTAAAGGAGTTGGTAGCCCGCATATCTGAGTGCGTGAGCACCGAGGCGCGTGCTTCGGTGGCGCGCGCGCCGTTGGCGAACCGGACCCGCAACGGCAAGGCTGACTCCAGCGACGGGTTGGTCAAGGTCACCGTTAGACGACGGTCGCGGATCGACGCGGAGGCAGACAGTCCCGGCAAATGTGCCTGGCCGGCCAGTGCCGGAACGTTCAGGTCCGCCACAGGGTTGCTCACTGGCACCTGCCGGGCGCCCATGTGGGAACGGTACATATCGAAAACGTGATAGACGGGAGTCCGAACGAATTTTTCGCCCTGCGCCAGGAACAGGGAGTGAATACAGTTTACGGACTGCGCGACATTTGCCATCGCTATCTTGTCGGCGTGCCGATTGAAGATATCGAACGTCATTCCGGTGTGAATTGCGTCGCGGAGGGTGATGGTCTCACTCAGAATGTAGGCGGGTGTAATCTCGGAACCGGGAGCGTACCAGACGCCCCACTCGTCGATGACCAGTTTTGTGCGATGGGCAGCGTCAAACTTTCCCATCTCTCTCCAGTGATCGTTGATCACCTTCTCCAGGCGCACGCCCCGCAGTAGGACTTCGTACCATTCCGAAGCTTTGAAATCTCCGGCCTTGATTGGAGTCGGCCGCAAGTCCGTATAAAAGTGAAGCGAAAATCCCTGCGGAGGTTCGTAGCCGCGCATGGCATCAAAGAAACCGGTAGTCCAGCCGATGTCGCCGTCGGCGGAATGTCCGCGCGGGCCGGTTGCCACCAGGAACGGATCCGTGTAGTTCGGAAACTGGGTAATGAACTGGCGGTACTTGGTGGCGTATTCTTCGGGGCGCATCGTGCCGCCGCATCCCCAGGATTCGTTGCCGACGCCCCAGTAGCGGATGCCGAAGGGTTGCGGATCGCCGTTGGCGGCGCGTTCTTCGGCGAGGCTCAACGTTCCCGTGGGCGCGTTACAATAGGAAACCCAGTCGTGAAATTCGCTGGGCGTGCCTGATCCGACGTTCGCGGCGACGTAAGGTTCAGCTCCAATCAGGCGGCACAGGTGCATGAATTCGTGGACGCCGAATTGATTGGACTCGGTGGCGTCAAGTCCCGCGGGCATGCGGCGTTGCCAGAAGTTGTAAGTTCGCGGCCGTGCGGAGGCCTTGCCGATTCCGTCACGCCAGTGATATCCGTCGGCAAAGCAGCCGCCGGGCCAGCGCAAATTAGGGGCGCCGATCCGCTTCATGTCATCCACAAATTGTTTGCGGATTCCGTCCACGTTGGGGATAGAAGAATCTCGTCCCACCCAAACGCCATCGTAGATCACGCCGCCGAGGTGCTCGATGAAATGTCCGTAGAGGTGCGGACTGATGACGGCGCCAGCGTCGCCGGGTGAGATCACGATTTCAGTGTCCGCGGCGAACGCCAGGCGGGGCCCGGCGAGTATGCTGGCTGCTGCAGCCGCACCTGTTTTGAGAAACCTGCGCCTGTTCATAGTGTCATCTTTCCGGATCGTGATTGTCGCTATTCTCGACCGAGCCGCGGCGCGCTTAGGTGGTGAGGGGCCTGTGAGATAATTCCGCAATTATAGCGATCAAGTAAAGGACGCAGTAAAGTTCTGCGTATGATTTGACCGACTCGGCACCGCTCGCGAACCACTAAGAATCCCAGACGACCGGAGAAACAAACATGAGGGAGCGATCTTTTCTGTTGGCGCTGGCGGTGTTCCTGATTTTGGGAAGTTCAGTTCGTTCACTGGCGGCCGGGCCAGCAGAGCATGACAGTTCGTCTGTGATGGCCGCCAAACCGCCGATGGGTTGGAACAGTTGGGATGGTTACGGCACAACCGTCAAGGAATCCGATGTCAAAGCCAATGCACAGTGGCTCGCCAAGCACCTGAAATCGTCCGGATGGCAGTATGTGGTGGTTGATATGGAGTGGTTTGTCACCAACCCCACGCCGGAAGGGAATTCCAAGAAATCGGATTACAGCCTGGACGACTCTGGACGTTACACGCCAGCAATCAATCGTTTTCCATCGGCTGCGAATGGTGCCGGGTTCAAACCATTGGCCGATTATGTCCACTCTCTTGGACTGAAATTTGGTATCCATATTTTGCGGGGCATTCCGAAGCTGGCGGTGGAGAAGAATCTGCCAATCGCCGGGTCATCTTTTCACGCGACCGACGCCGCGGATTCTTCCGATACTTGTCCGTGGAATTACGACAACTACGGCATTGATGGATCAAAACCGGGAGCCCAGGCCTACTACGATTCGATCGCCGAACTTTACGCCAGTTGGGATGTCGATTTGATCAAAGTGGATTGCATCAGCAGTCATCCTTACAAGGGCGATGAGATCCGCCTTTTAAGCACGGCGCTGGCGAAGGCCGGCCGGCCGATCGTTTTGAGCCTTTCACCGGGCCCGGCACCGCTGGAAAAAGCTGAAGAGATGCGCCAATACGCTCAGATGTGGCGCATTTCCGACGATATATGGGACCTGTGGCACAGCACGGTAGCCTATCCTCAAGGCCTTGGAGACCAATTCGCAAAGGTTGCGAAGTGGGCTGGAAAGGCAGTACCGGGACACTGGCCGGACGCCGACATGCTCCCGTTGGGATATCTGGGGCCAGCTCCGGGATGGGGACAGCCGCGGTACACGCGGCTCACGCATGACGAGCAGCGAACCTTTGTGACGCTCTGGTGTATTTTCCCTTCGCCTTTAATGGTGGGCGGTGACCTGCCTAAGGCCGATGCCTGGACGATTTCGCTGATCACCAATCCTGAGGTCATCGCCGTAGACCAGCACTCCACTGGGAACCATCCAGTGATTTCGACGGACAAGACAGTCGTTTGGGTGGCGGAATCTGGCAAGGCTGGCGGCCGGTATCTGGCGATCTTCAATCTGGACGATGCCAGTCAGAACGTCCAGTATTCATGGAAAGACCTGGGCTTGCCCGATGGAAAACACAAGGTGCGGGATCTCTGGAAACGCAAGAACCTGGCTTCGGAAAAATCCGTGAGCGTCACTCTACCGCCGCATGGAAGCGTGCTGTACGCAGTGCGCTAGGGTCGTACATTTTTAGCTGAACCTAATTTCAAATGAAAGCTGTCGTCATAAAAAATCCGGGTGAAGCCGTCGTGGAGTCGATCACGGAGCCGTTGAGCTCTGGGGAGAATCTTCTGCTTAAAGTTCGCATGATCGGACTCTGCGGAAGCGACCTGAATTCGTTTCGCGGAAAAAATCCGATGGTGACGTTTCCCCGCATTCCTGGACACGAAGTCGCCGCGACCATCGTTTCTGGCAGTAGAGGAAATCCTGCTCTGGCGGCAGGGGTCAATGTCACCATGTCTCCGTACACCAACTGCGGCAAGTGCGCTTCCTGCCTGCGCCTGAGACCCAACGCCTGCCAGTTCAATGAAACCCTCGGAGTGCAGCGGGACGGAGCGCTGACCGAGTACATCAGCATGCCGGAAAACAAACTCTATACCGGGAGCCTCACGCTTAAGGAACTGTGCCTGGTCGAACCTCTAACCGTGGGATTCCATGCGGTGGCGCGAGGCCGCGTAACGGCCCAGGATTCAGTTGCAGTTTTTGGCTGCGGTGGCGTGGGGCTGGGGGCAATTGCAGCATCTGGTTTCCGTGGCGCCCGGACGATTGGCATTGACGTCGATGACGATAAGTTAAATCTGGCAAGGAAAACCGGCGCAGCAGAGACCATCAACACCAGCAAAGGATCGCTGCACCAGCGTCTTCTGGATCTGACCAACGGCTTGGGGCCGGATGTCATCATCGAGGCCATCGGATTACCCCAGACTTTTCGAGCCGCGGTGGAGGAAGTCGCATTCACCGGACGCGTCGTCTACATCGGCTATGCCAAAGAGCCGGTAGCGTATGAAACACGGCTGTTCGTCCAGAAGGAACTCGACATTATGGGCTCACGCAATGCACTGCCCGAAGATTTTCGGGAGGTAATTCGCATGCTGGAGGATCATCGGTTTCCGGTCGATGCTGCAGTCAGTTCGGTTTTGCCATTGGCGGATGCGCCGAATGCTTTACGGGCCTGGAGTGAGAATCCTGCAGGCTTCACCAAGATCATGATCAGCGTGGATTGACCCCAGGCCCTGAGCGTCAGGCGACGCGAAAGAGTCCGCTGGCCCGGATTGTCTCGACGGCTTCGTGGCGGTCCTCTGCATCCAGTTCCTTCATGATGCGGCTGATGTGGTTTTTAACTGTAAATTCCGAGAGGTTGAGGTTGACCGCAATCTCCTTATTCGTAAGTCCTTTTTCTACGAGGCGCATGAGTTCAAGCTGTCGGTCGGTCAGACAGTAGTTCGAGCTTCCGGGCAGGAGAGGAATTCTGGAGCGGGTCCGGTACTCCTGAGAGAGATGGCGAAGAAGCGCCATGCAGAGCCGCGGAGGCCACATTGCTTCGTCGCGCGAGACACCCAGAACGGAGGCAACAATCTCCGAAGCCGAGGCTTCTTTAAGCACATAGCCGCTCACACCGAGATATGCGGACCGCAGGAATGCGTCGGGGTCTTCGTCCATACCAAACAGGATGACGCCGAGTTGCGGAGCCAACTCTCGCAAGTCGCAGATCAGGGTGGTTGCCTGGGTCGTGGCCAGCGAGTCCATAAGGAGAATGGAACAGCCGGAAGCCATGATTTCTTCTATGGCGGACTCGGTATAACGGCTGACGCCGGCGATGGAAACTCCGCCTTTTTTCTCAAGCAGACGAACCAGTGTTTCTCGAAGAAGGCGATTCTCAGCCAACAGGAACACCTTCACCTTTGTTGACTCACTTCCGTTCTTGTCTTGCGCCATGAATAACCACTTCCGACGAAGCTTACCGCGATGAAAACTGGTGATACGATGCGAGCCCAGTGGTGGAGGACACCTGTGTTGCGCTAATAATTTGTAAATTATACGGCGGACAGGTTGAGGAAAAACCTAAGATATTTCGAATGCCCGCGATTGCAAATGCGCATATGCTGAACTGTCGCGCGAAGCTGCAGGAGATGTGCAGTTTCATACTATGAAAGTTGTTCTACCCTGGGGACAAGGTAAAAGGTATGCCCAAATTCCGAAGCAGAAATGAAGTATTGTGAGATGTGGAAGTACCTTATAAAGAATGACATCGGAGGCATTCTTCCAGTATTGGTATCCATTTCGCTCGCGCGCTTTCGGCTCGAAGCCGGACCCACCTGCTTAGTACTCTCTAGTTCCGTAGCTAGTACGGCCTAGTGCCCAAGACTAGGCAAATCGCATCCTCATCATTTCGCTCCCGTTAGTCTGAACGCTTCTCCGAGGCGGTTTTGCACAGGCGGGCTCGCTAGGGCAAAAACCACCCGCTGTTGGGCCTACCATTTCAGCACCCAAAATCGATACTAGTGAATCCGCCGAGGAAGGAAGGGGGGGCGATGAATAAAGCGATTCGTGTGCTTGTGGCCAATCGACCCAAACTCATGCGCGAGACTGTGCTGGCCGTGCTTTCGGACCAGCCCTGGATCGAGATTGTTGGCGAAGTATCGAACGACATCGACATTCCCCACAAAGTGCAGGAGTTGTTGCCGGAGGTGCTGGTGATTGCGGTGGACGAACCCGGAAAGCGTCCGGCGCTTTGCGACGCGCTTCTGCAGGAGAATCCTTCTCTCCACATTATTGCAGTGGCTCCGCAGCAGAACTACACCGTGTGCTACTGGGCGACCCTGGATATTCGTTCGGATGATTTCGAGTCTTCGGAAGAAGGGTTTCTCAACGCGGTTCGCAGGGTGGCGGAAGAGTCGGGCGTGCACTGTGAGCCCAGATCCACGGCCGGGAGCACCACGATTTGATTAAAGACGAATTGAGTAGAGACAAAATGATTCTTCACAGCAAGCGTTGCCTGCTTCTGATCGCCACGATTACCCTGCTGAGCGCGGTAAATGCGTCGTCCCAGGGAAACGAATCCCAGCGTGAGGCCGGCTCCACGGCGCTGTCTACACGGCGCGACCGAACCTCGGATCTCGCCAGGAAAAACCTGGAACGGGTGGCTGCGTCGGCGGCGCAACTTCAGACCGTACTTATTAAAGAAGCCGGGATTCTGGTGGAACTTAAACGCTGGGTGGCCAAGGAGGCCACTGACAATGGTCAGATCGTAGAAGACAACGACCTGACTGATCAGGCGATATTCGACCGCCTTGACCGCGACCTCGGTTTCCGCTCCGTCGCGACCCAACTGGTGCAGCGATACGGTTATCTGCTGCCCAACTTGAATCCAGACTCGGATGCCGCCAAAGAGCAGGACCTGATTCTGAAAGAACGCGCTCGCCGATTCGTGCAACTGGAAGCTCAGGAAGATGCGGCGCCGCCAGGGGCCCAGCAGACTCAGAACAATAATAAAGACAATACGGGCGCGAGAACCGAACGCACATCCTGCGATTCCCGAAACCAGGATTGCGATATGCGGGATCTCAGACGTAGACAGTCGGCGCGACAGCCTTCCGACGAGATGACGACTCCGTCATTGCCGGGATCGGACATGTTGCAGCAAATGCCGTCTTCCGATCAGTTGCGTAGCCTGCGCATGGCATCGGGGCGTGATGAGTCCGGACTGGGGTCTTCGGGCTCCGACGGCGGTCTGAGTCTGGCTTCGGACAGTTCGCGCAGGTCCTCTTCAGGTCTCGGTGGCAGCGCGTCCGCGATGGGTGGCATGGCTGGCGGCGGGATGGCCGGTGGCATGGGCGGGATGATTGGCGGCAGCACTGGCGGCATGGACGATATCGATCGCCTGTTGCGCCAGCGCAGTATGGATGACCTCTCAGGGCTAAGCGGTGGAGGAGGTCTCGGTTCGAGCATGGCCAGCAACCGGGAATCAAATCGCACCTACAGGGTGCGTGATGAAGATCGCGGAAGATCCGGGGACATTCAACGAGATTTGACTCCGGTGTCGATGGTCCGCAAGCGCAGCCCCTACGCAGATATCCCTTCGCTCTACGACATGTACGTGCAGGCTGCGCCACGGGACCGCGATCCAGAACGATTCGGACTGGAGATTTTCCGCAATGGAACCAGGGATTCGGAATCGCTCCCCATGGACCTCCCGGTCGGACCCGACTACGTAGTCGGACCGGGCGACGGGCTTTCCATCAACCTCTGGGGCGGTGTTTCCCAAAGAATGACTCGCCAGGTGGATCGCGAGGGCCGCATCAATTTGCCCGAAGCGGGACCATTACTGGTGAGCGGGCGGACTTTGGGAGAAGTTCAGGAATCGGTGCAGCAGGTCTTGCGTACACAGTTCCGCGATATCTCGGCGGATGTTTCCTTGTCGCGTCTGCGGACGATTCGAGTGTATGTGGTTGGAGAGGTCGATGAACCGGGGGCCTACGACATCAGTTCACTCTCAACGCCCTTGAACGCGCTGTTTGCCGCTGGAGGGATCACGGCGCGAGGTTCACTGCGTCATCTGAAGCATTACCGTGGCAAAGAGTTGATCGAAGAAGTGGATGCCTACGAATTGCTCTTACACGGTGTAGGCTCTGACGCCAAGCGGCTGGAAAACGGAGACTCGTTGCTGGTGCCTCCGGTGGGCGAACAGGTCACCGTCGCCGGAATGGTGCGACGTCCTGCGATTTACGAGACGCGCGACGAGAAGTCGCTGGCCGACGTTCTAGATCTGGCTGGCGGAATATTGCCGGCAGCGGCCTTGCGGCACATCGAAGTGCAGCGTCTGCAAGCCCACGAAAAACGCACCATGCTGACGCTGAACTTGTCGCCTGACGGCGATAACTCCAGCGTGAACCAGCAACTCAGCTCGTTCAAAGTTCAGGATGGCGACCAGATTCAGATTTTTCCGATTGCGTCCTACAACGAGCAGGCGATTTACCTGCAGGGGCACGCTCTTCGTCCCGGCCGTTACTCGTATCACGATGGCATGCGGCTGACCGATCTGATTGCGTCCTACCACGATTTATTGCCTGAGCCGTCGCCGAAGTATGCCGAAATTGTCCGGCTGAATGCCCCGGATTTCCGTCCGAGCGTGGAAAGCTTCGATTTGTCCGCAGCGCTGGCAGATCCTGCAAACTCGCCGAAGTTGCAGCCGCTGGATACAGTCCGTGTATTCAGCCGGTATGACTTCGAACCGCCGCCCACGGTCTGGGTCGGTGGGGAAGTACGCACACCGGGATTGTATCGAACCTCCGGGCAAGTACGCCTGCGAGACGCCGTTTACCTCGCGGGTGGCGTCTCGGCCGATGCCGGTCTGGAGTCTGCACAGCTGTTCCGTACCCAGTCGGATGGCACCCTGAAGATTTTCAGCGTCAATCTAAGTGGGGCGCTGTCCGGCAATCCCATGGACAACATCTTGCTCGAACCTCGAGATCGGGTGCTGGTCCACCAAAATTCCGCGAGTGTGGATCCACCGACGGTGTACGTCAAAGGCGAAGTGGCCAAACCTGGGCGCTATCCCCTTACGACGAATATGTACGTCGAAGATTTAATTCGGGTGGCAGGGGGGCTGAAGCGGAGCGCCGATCCCGTGAAGGCGGACCTGACCCGCTACGGAGTGGGAAGTGAGCCGGGAACCGTCAGCGAGAGTGTGCCGATACAACTCTCGGCAGCATTAAAAGGCGATGGCACCGACAACATCCAGCTTCGTGACGGCGACATGCTGTCAATTCGCCAGGCTCCGGGCTGGAATGATGTTGGCGCCGCAGTGACGGTGCGGGGCGAGGTTCAACACTCCGGCTCCTACGGAATTCAGCCAGGAGAGCGGTTAAGTTCCGTGCTGGAGCGTGCCGGAGGCTTCTCCGCGGAGGCCTATCCCCATGGAGCGGTGTTGATGCGCCGTGAAGTACGGGAAGTGCAGATGCAGGCTCACATGGCGCTCGTGCAAAGAATGAAGCAGGAAGAGGTAAACCTCAAGGCGCTGCCTGAAAACGACGTTGACCAGCGAAATGCGAAGCTTACGGCGATAGGTCAAACCGAAGTCGCACTCACCCAACTCGAGCAGAATGCTCCCATCGGGCGAGTGGTGATCCACATACAACCTGAGATAAAGGATTGGCGAAACACTCCGGCTGATGTCGTGTTGCGTGATGGCGACGTGCTGCTGGTCCCCAAGAAAGCGAATTATGTGCTGGTTTCGGGACAAGTATTCAATCCGACTGCGATCAGTTACCGGCCGGGACATAGTGCGCAGTGGTACCTGAGCCAGGCCGGCGGCCTGAGCCAGATGGCGGACAAGAAAGCAGTGTTCGTGGTGCGGGCCGACGGGTCGGTGCTGGGGGCGAAAAACAATTCGGCGGGGTGGTGGGGTGGCAATCCACTGAGTGCGGCTTTGAAGCCTGGTGACTCGATTGTCGTGCCAGAGAAAGCGCCTCGCATCGGTAGCCGCAACTGGACAACGACCTTGCAGGCGGCACAGATTGCCACTTCTGTCGCGCTCACGGTCGCATATTTCAAGCCGTAGCGATGGAAAGTGCAGATGTCTATCAAAACGGTTTTGGTGGTTGGTGGATGGATTGGGTTCAGCATGTTCGTTTGGCAGACGGGCTACTGTGCGCCACCGCCGCAGGCAGAAAGCCAAACCATTGGGGAAGCGAAGGCCGGAACGGAACCCTCGCAAGCGAGCAAGCCCAAGGTTGGTGACAAGTCAGATGACGGTGAACCTTGGCAAATATCGGAATCGTCGTTGGGTTGGCGTAAATTGGGAAGGAATTTTTTGCAAGATCAAAAACAAATCTGGACCAGTCCGCTGCGGCTTCGATTCTCCGATACGCAATGGCTCGTGCCAATCGCCGGAGTTTCGGCCGGCCTCATGCTGACCGATCGCGACGTGAGTCAGCATTTGTCGCTCGATCCCAAGACCGTCAGTCACTACAACAACATTTCCACTGCCAGCATTGGTGCACTGGTCGGTGGTGCCGCCGGCATGTGGATGTTGAGTTATCCCTCGCGCAACGAGCATTGGCGGGAGACCGGTTTACTCGCAGGACAAGCTGCGCTGAACAGTCTGGTTGTAGTAGAGGCAATGAAGTACTCATTCGGTCGCGAGCGACCCTATCAGGGAGGAGCCGAGGGACATTTTTTCCAGGGCGGAACGTCGTTCCCCTCCGAGCACGCGGCCGCCGCCTGGGCCGTCGCGGGAGTCATTGGGCATGAATATCCCGGACCACTGCCGAGATTGCTCGCCTACGGCCTGGCTTCAGTCGTCAGCTACTCGCGTATTCGCGCCGGTCAACACTTTCCATCCGATGTCTTCGTCGGCGGGACTATCGGCAGCCTGATCGCACAGCAGGTCTACACCCATCATCATGATCCCGAACTCGGCGGAGAGATATGGCGGTCGGCCAGCGAATTCTTCCGTAGCGAAGGCGGATCGTCGCCGGGGAATCAGGGGTCGTCTTACGTTCCTCTGGACAGTTGGATCTATCCCGCTCTGGATCGACTGGCTGGGCTGGACCTTATGGACAGCGGATTCGCCGCTATGCGGCCCTGGACGCGCCGCGAGTGCATCCGGCTGCTGAACGAGTCGGAAGAGAACTTCTCGCGAAAAGGCAACGAAAACCCTGAAGCGCAGGAGGTGATGGCAGCGCTGGAGCGCGAGTTTCGTCCGGAGGTTGAAGCGAGTGAAGCGGGTGATAGCGGGATGTTCAGGGTTGAGTCCGTCTACACGCGAGCCGGCTACATTTCTGGTACTCCGTTACGCGATGGTTTCGACTTTGGCCAGACTGTGATCAACGATTTCGGCCGTCCGTACGGAAAAGGCTTCAATAGCGTCACGGGCTTTTCGACGTACGCCACGCAAGATCACTGGGTGTCTTACTTTCGCGGCGAATGGCAGACTTCTGCAGGTTTGCCGGCGTATCCCCTATCGACCCGCGAAGCTCTGCAGCCGATCGATCGCCTGCCGACGGTCGAGCCCGGCATCGGGCAACCTTCGGTAAGTCAATTTCAGGTTCTTGACGCTTATGTGGGCCTGATGTTTTCGAACTGGCAAATGACGTTTGGCCGTCAGAGCGAGTGGTGGGGAGCGGGGGACGGCGGTCCGATGATGCTCAGCGACAACGCCGTGCCGATCAACATGTTCCGCATCAATCGAGTTACGCCTTTCAAGCTGCCCTGGGTTTTAGGATGGATGGGACCTATGCGACTTGAATTCTTTCTTGGCCAACTCAGCGGCCAGCAGTTCATCGACATTAATGGTGTTCGTGGCAGCTTTCAGCATGTGCTGTATCCGCAACCGATGATTCATGGCGAAAGGTTCAGCTTCAAGCCTACCCGGAACTTCGAATACGGATTCTCGCGGACGGTGATCTTTGCCGGAGAGGGCGTGCCTTTCACCTTGGGTTCTTTCAAGGACAGCTTGTTCAGTTTCAGCACTTCAAATGGCGTCCCCGGCACTCAGCACGACCCCGGAGACCGGCGTTCCGGGATGGACTGGTCGTATCGTGTGCCGAAGTTCCGCGATTGGATTACTTTCTACGGCGATGCATTTGCTGACGACGAGATTACCCCGCTCGTCTACATGGACCGTTCAGCGATTCGCGCCGGCCTTTATTTCTCGCGGATCCCGCGCATCCCGAAACTCGATTTGCGTGTCGAAGGCGTCTACTCGGACGTGCCAGCTGGCGGTAAGTTGAGTCACGGCTTTTACTATTTCAACGATCGCTACATCAATGGCTACACCAACCGGGATCAACTGCTAGGCAGCTGGATCGGGCGTGAGTCTCAGGGCGCGCAAGGCTGGGCCAATTATTGGTTCAACGCCAAGAACCGCCTGCAGTTCAATTACCGCCACCAGAAAGTGAGCTGGCAATTCATCCCAGGCGGCGGAACATTGACCAACGTCGGCGTGCGCAACGATTACTGGATTCGACCCACGATCGGTCTTTCCACCACGGTGCAAGTCGAGCGCTGGTTGTTTCCTATCATCCAGCCCAACGCCTCGAAGAATGTGAGTGCAACCGTGGAGATACAGTTTCAGCCGCAAAAATTATTTCGGCGGGGAGCATCCAGCGTTTTGGCTGGAGCACGGAACGAGCCGTAACGGGTTCTATTTCTGATGCCGTCAGAACGAAACTGCCGGCTGAGGTGAGTCAGCGTTGGTCGCAGTAGCTTGGGCCCGTATATGGCTTGAGTAAGAGGTAGCTCACAAAGATCCTGTGAGTGAGAGGGCGAAGCTGTATCCGTCCGGTCACTTTTTCTAGAAATTATTCAAGAAAATCCGGCAAATAGAAGTTCAAGATGCAATCCACAGTTGAAATAGGCGCGCCGCAATCTCAGTCCGCCGACGGGCAGGTGCTCGGACTTCGCCTAGTCAAGACACCGGCACGGAGTACGGCGGCTCGCATCCGGCAGGTCATCGTGGCAAGCGAGGCAGCTGCCGATCTCTTGACCATCGTTTTGGCTGTGCTATTGAGCTACGCGATTTATTCCTATTTTTCCTTGGGCAAGCAGCTCCACTATCCTGCCCACGCCCTTCTGGGTTTGGCGTTCGCATTCGCGGTCGTCATGGTCCTTATGTTGGATCGGGTGGGCGCGTATCGCAGAGCGAACAGCCTGTTGCGAGTGCGGGAGACGGAGCAGGTGCTGCACGTTTCGGCTCAGGCATTCTTGTTTGCGCTGGCAGTGTCCTTCTTCAGCAGCATCCTTTTCTCACGCTGGGTTCTAGTGCTGTGCCTGGTTCTTGTTCCGCTCGCGCTCTTTCTTGAAAAGAGCCTGATGTACTTACTGATTCGCGCGCTGCACTCGCGGGGGTTGGGCCTGGAGAGGGTACTGGTCTACGGTTCAGGTGGGACGGGTCGACGCGTCTTCTCAGTGTTGACGCGATCTCCGAAACTCGGCCTTGAACCGGTGGCCTTTGTGGACGACGACGCGTCGAAAGCTGGCTCGGCGGTATTCGAAATGGGATACGAACGACGGCGCTCGGCACGGATCGTTGCCGGTCCATTGACCAGTGAGCTGATTGCTCGCCACGCTGCCGACCTGGTTGTGGTTGCGATTCCCTCAATAGCGCGGAATACATTTGTTCGCACCATCGAGGAAGCGTTCAAGGCGAATGCGCGGGTTTCGTTCGTGCCCAGCCACTTCGTCCCGTCCGATCCCTGGGTCGACTATCAGGATATCGATGGAGTTCTCCTGGCCTCGTTCGGAAGACCGGCGCGACGGCTGGCCTATGAGGTTCCGAAGCGAATCTGCGATCTGGCAGGATCGCTCATTCTTCTGGCGCTGGGATCTCCGTTGTTTGTGGTGATCGCCGCGCTCATCAAGCTGGATTCAAAGGGGCCGGTTCTGTTCAGTCAGGAACGGGTGGGGCGTTACGGAAAGCTATTCAGAATGTTTAAGTTTCGCACCATGCGGACGGGAGCGCAGCCCTATGATTACTCGCCTCGCGCCGCGGAGGATCCTCGAATTACCCGCGTGGGCCGGTTCCTTCGCCGCACCAGTCTGGATGAACTGCCCCAACTCCTGAACGTCGTGAATGGATCAATGTCTTTAGTGGGCCCGCGGCCGGAAATGCCCTTTATCGTGCAGCAGTACACCAACCGGCACCGGCAAAGACTACAGGTAAAGCCCGGAATTACCGGGTTATGGCAATTGAGTGGCGACCGCGAGTTTCTCATTCACGAAAACGTGGAATACGATCTTTACTATATTCAGCATCGTAACTTTTTTATGGATCTGGCGATTCTGTTGCATACGCCGATTTTCGCCATGCGAGGGATTTGAGCTGCGGTCAGCAGTAAGGTGTGTTTCGAAGTTCCTGTGAAAAGATTTGACTTGTGGAAAGTCTGAGGCGCAATCCATTGATTCCCGAAGTTGACACCAGTCGCGAACGTGCGTACTCCCCGTTGCGGGAAAGCCCGACGCTCGTCGCCGAGCTGCCGTCGACCCGTGGTTTGGCAAACCTCGAACTCGTTTGGGAACGGCGGAGCCTGCTGTACCGAGTAGCCTTGCGTGCTCTTGTGATCAGCACGTTGATCGCGTTCCTGATTCCGCGCCGTTTCGAGTCGAGCGTCAGCTTGATGCCACCCAAGGATTCCATGAGTGAGGGAAGCATGATGCTGGCGGCCATGGCGGGAAAGGCTGCACCGGGGTTGGGGGCAATGGCCGGCAGTGTGCTCGGCGCGAAGAGCACGGGAGCCCTGTTCGTCGAATTGATGCGAAGCCGAACCGTGCAGGATCAAATCATCGACAAGCTGAATCTCCAAAAAGTCTATTGGATGCGCTACAAGCAGGACGCCCGCAAGCAGTTGGCCGCGCGGACTGAGGTGAGTGAAGACCGGAAGAGTGGAGTGATCTCGTTAACCGTAACCGACAGCGACCCACAGCGCGCGCACGACATAGCTCAAAGTTATGTGGAAGCGTTGGACCGTCTGGTTTCGCAGGTCAGCACGTCGTCGGCGCGCAGGGAGCGTATGTTCATCGAACAGCGTCTGATCTCGGTGAAAACCGATCTGGAAGATGCGGAAAAGCAGTTCAGCGCTTTCGCCAGCCAGAATACGGCGCTGGACATCAAGGAACAGACCCGCGCGATGGTGGAATCGGCGGCTGTCTTGCAGGGACAGGTGATGGCGGCGCAATCCGAATTGCAAAGCCTGGAACAGATTTACACCGCGAACAATGTCCGGGTTCGTGCTCTGCGGGCGCGAACGGAAGAACTCAAACGGCAACTGGTACAACTGGGCGGATCCGATTCGTCGCTGGTTGCGGATGCCACCTCTGCCAATTCCAGCGACCTTTATCCCTCGATTCGAAAGTTACCTCTCCTCGGAGTTCAGTGGGCCGATCTCTACCGCCGGATGAAAGTGCAAGAGACAGTCTATGACCTTCTGACCCAGCAGTATGAGCTGGCCAGAATTCAGGAAGCCAAAGAAATTCCGACCGTCAACGTGATTGACCCGGCGAATATTCCGGAAAGGAAATCATACCCGCCGCGACTACTGATCATCGTCGTGATTACCGCGATGTCGCTGGCGGTCGCCACTATCTTCATTGTGGGATCGGCGCGCTGGCAGGAGAAAGACCCGCGCGATCCGAAAAAGCGATTTGCCAACCTGGTATGGCAACGCGGTCTCGACTGGGGGCAGCAAACTGCCACCCGGCTTCATCTGGTGCGAGTAAGCCGCTTTGTGGCTGGGCGGCAGCGGACCGAGGAGTAGAGTCAATCTTGGAACCCAACCTATCCAGTTCGGAAAACTGGAGCGACACTTTGCCCGTCGCTTCAGAAGCAAAACCACTCGGTTACTTCTCCTGTGACCGGCCCGAACTCGTTCCATTGATTCCGGCTGAGGCCACGCGGATCCTTGAAGTGGGATGCGGAGAAGGCCGGTTCGCCAAGACCTTGCGGGCAGCGCATCCTGCTTCCAGACTGGAGATTGTTGGGGTGGAAGTTAATGAGGCGGCGAGTCAGGTCGCTCGCAATGTCCTGGACCGGCTCATTGTTGGAAACGTGGAACAACTCGAAGTCACCTATGAAAATTACTTTGACTGCGTCGTATTCGCCGATGTGCTGGAGCACTTAGTCGATCCATGGAAGGTGCTCCGCCGTTCGCGGAGATTTCTGAAAGACGGTGGTCGAATCGTGGCCAGCATACCAAATGTTCAACACTGGACTGTCCTGGCGAACCTGTTTCGCGGTCGTTGGGATTACGCGGAATACGGCATCATGGACAATACCCACCTTCGTTTTTTTACACGCAGGAGTATCCGCCATCTGTTTGAATCGACCGGTTTCGGGGCGATCGATGTACGACCATTGCTGGGTACGACGGCAAGAGCGCGGATCACCCGGCTGGCTACCGGTGGTTTGGCGATCCCATTTCTCGCGCGCCAATATCTGGTGGTTGCAACAAAAAGCAGTTAGGCACCCGACTCCGGTGCTGTCCCGATCTGCGTGTCAGTCAAAGCTTAGTGATGAACGCCATGAGCCTCGCGGAATGTGAAGAGACGCCAAGTTCCGCGCCCGAAGGCCACAATCTGGCTCGTGATGTAGTGATCCTGGTGGTCGGGTCGTTTCTGACCGCGGTTTTTAGCGCACTCGTAGTTTTTGTAATTCCGAGAATTACCAGCGTTGAGGATTTCGGGTACTGGCGAGTATTCCTGCTCTACTCCAGCTATGTGGGGTTTTTCCATCTCGGGTTAGGAGAAGGAGCGTTGCTGGCCTGGGCAGGCAGGCCGATGGCGAGCTTGCACGATGAAATCCGTCCGTCGCTCGTTTTTCTGATCGGTCAACACCTCCTTCTGCTGGTGCCGGCTTGTATCGCGGCCGCGTTTTTGTTTCCGCCGAGAATGCGGTTCGTCGCCGTCGCGGTGCTGGCTTTTGCGTTACTGCAAAACGTAGAGATCATTCTGCAGTGCGCGCTCCAGGCGGCACGGCGGTTTGTGCCTGTGGCGGTTGCCACGGCGGTGCCTACCGGACTGTTTCTTATTCTTGCCTGCATCGTGTTGCTGTGGAGAAAACCCGACGACCGTGTTCTGATCGTTTGTTATTTCGTCGGATGGCTGTTGGTAACGGGCTACTTGTGGTCCAGAGTTCATCCTTTCGCCGCACGCTCGACGATCTCCCCATGGACTATCGGCAAGCGGTACATAGCGATTGGGTGGCCAATCACGCTGGCGAACACTGCCTTCGGTCTGGTTCAGTCGTCCGACCGTTTTGTGCTGAGTTCTGCCGTATCGATTTACGATTTTGCGCAGTACAGCCTCGCAGCCAGCACCATGATGGTTCCGGTCACGCTGATAGCAGCCATCGCGAGAGTTTTCTTTCCTCACCTCGCAGCCACGGAAAGACACCGGCATCCGGAGGTATACGGCCAGGCATCGAGCGTGATGGTGCTTGCCTGGAGCGTGCTCCTGCCCTACTACTTCATCGTCGATTGGTTTGTTTATCATTTTCTGCAGGCTTACGTTCCGATTCTTCCGGTCGCGGGAATTCTTCTACTGGGGGCGTTGTTTCTGGCAGTGATCCAGATTCTCCACGGGAGTGTTTTCAGTCTTTACGGCAAGCAGAAACACTTTCTACTGTATGCAGTTGTGGCAGTGTGCCTAAGTCTGGGATTGGCTTTCACGGCAATCACAATGTTCCACTCCCTGAGACTCGTCGCTGCCATGCAAGTGGCCGCGTTGGGAATGTGGTGGCTGTTCAATGCATGGAAACTCAACGCCATCACGGGAGAATCATGGCGTGATCTCGGGTTGATGCTGTTGATGTTCAGTTGGTCGGCTATCTCGATGTGGCTGGCTTATTCATGGAGTTCCAACTGGGCGATCAGAACGGGTTCTTATTGGGCACTGACGGCGGGCCCACTGGCAATACTCTATCGCGAACAAGTGCGCATGCTTGGGCACTATGTGGTTAATATGCGGCCGTTTCGTTCCGTTGCTCCCATCCGCACCACGGCTGATTGATACGACGCAAAAATGATACGACTGCCAATATGAGCCTGATGATCGGAGCTTCGCAAAACCGACTGCTGGACAGGTTCCTGATCGCGGGCGAGGTGTTGGTCCTGGGCTGGCTGATTGCCACGGAAGATATCAGCCGGACCGGCCTGGTCTTGGTCGGCATCGCCGGAGTGATTTCCGTGCTGGCAATCGCTTCCAGCAGGTTTCCGATTGGTGCATTGTCGCTGATGGTGACTAGCGCTGCCATGCCGCGCTTTGCTGGAACGATACTTAATCTTCACGTGCGCGCCGAACATATTGCCATCGGTCTAGTCGTCTTGATGGCTGCTCTCGAAGTGAGTAAAGGCAAGCTCCGCACCGGATTTGAACTCAAAACGTTTGACTATTGTTTGATTTCTTACGTCGTTCTGAATTTTGTTACGTCTGCTTTAACCTCTCCCGAACCTCAGATGACCATACGGTGGGCGGCTTTGAATGCGCTCGCAGTTCTGCCATATTTCCTGGCGCGGATCCTGGTGCGGAGTGAGAAAACACTTTACAGGACTTTTCTGATCCTGTTGTGGGTGGGCGCTGCGGAGTCCGCGTATGGAATTATTGTGTTCCTGTCACATTATGCTTTCGGTACGGCGGTGGGAGTTGAATTGGAACAGTACGGCTTCACTTCCGCTGTCTACGGAACCCAATACGAACCCAATTTGTTTGGCAGCTATGCAGCCTGCAGCGCCATCATGTTCCTGGCGCTTTTTGTATTGACTCCCCCACGGGAGCGTCGATGGTGGTATTCAGCAGGACTCGCAATCACCACGCTGGGTGCGACGATCAGCCTGGCCCGTTCGGTGTTTGTGGCACTCCCGATCGTCGCTCTCATAGTATTAAGAATCGCCTGGAAGAAAGGTCTATTCAGGCTGAAAGCAGTGGTGCCGCTCATGGCGGGGACCGGCCTGTTGCTGCTTGCTGTGAGTCCTTTAGTGGTCAATGTCGTACGAGAGCGCTTCAGCACCATCGAGCTTAACGATATCGCATCCGACGATACGACCTGGGAGCGGCTGATACAGATGGGGATCGCGCTCGAAGACGTTCAGGCTCATCCGATTCTTGGAACCGGGACGGCGAGTTTCCATCTCTTTTTCGATCCTGCTGACTATCCCGAGGGCTTCGCGGGCGATGCGGAGGAACCAGGCTGGATCAGCAACACTCCGCTTCGAATTCTTCACGACACGGGAGCAGTCGGTCTGGTCGTCTTCTTATTTTTTGTGGGTTCCTTAGTGGTCGGTGTCCGTGCCGTGGCAAAGAAAGCGACGGGAACTACTTTCACGGTGTTGACGGCAATTTTTTGCGGATGTGTGCTTTACGCCATCACCTTTCAGGTTACCGAGGCGACGATGCTTGCCTTCACCTGGATTCACATCGGCCTGCTGGCGGCTGCCATCGCGATACTTCAGGGAAAGCAGGGCTCGGCCGAGACGTTGGTTGCTCCATGACATTCGGGACGAACTCGAATTACGACCTGGCGGTTGCCTACCGTATCTATCCCGAAGTGTCGAAGCCGGCCCGGGAATTACCGTTCGGTAACGACAAGTATCTCTTGACCGAAAGTTGTCTCCGGTCGTTCATGGAGTCGCTCGGCTCTTTGCGGGTGAAGATGTGGGCATTATTGGATGGGTGCCCTCCGGAATACGAAACTCTGCTACGGAAATATGTGGATGATCAAGACCTGGTCATCCTGCGGCTGGACCGCATCGGAAACCAGGCGACTTTTGCCCGGCAGATCGACATTTTGCTTAAGCAGACAGATGCGGAGTTGGTTTATTTTGCGGAAGACGACTACTTCTACTTGCCCGGCCAGTTCCGGGAGATGATCGATTTTCTCGCGAGTCATGACGATGCTGACTTTGTTTCTCCTTACGATCATCCGGATTGCTATAACCTCGATCTGCATCGAGGACGCAAGTGGATTAAGGCCTATGGCTCGCATCACTGGCGCACCGCTGCGTCCACTTGCCTCACATTTCTGGCGCGCAAGGAAAGTCTTAGGAAATGTGAATCCGCGTTCCGCAGCTATGTCCGCGGTAATTTCGATTGCGCATTATGGTTAAGCCTCACCAAGCACCGGGTATTCAATCCTGCTTATGGGCTTCGCAGCCTGCTGGCTGGCTCGTTGTCCTGGAAGATTCTGGCGAAGGCCTGGGGATACGGCTGGCGCCAGATCCTGTTCGGTGAAAGACGATATCTATGGATTCCCGTGCCGGGTATCGCTACTCATCTTGATGCGAGAGCTCTGTCGCCAGCGGTGGATTGGACAGCGCTTATGGATTCTGTGACAGAACAACAACAACGGGCAGAGGTTAAAGTCTGATGGCCACCAGTCGCAGCGCGGCGCAGTCCATAAGCGACTACAACCGCGACACGAAATTTACATATGAATTGCGCGAAAGCCGGCTGAAGAAGTGTGTTCGCATCATCGATCGGTTGCCGATTGGGGCCATGCTGGATATCGGGTGCTCCACCGGAGACTGGTCGGCGTTGTGGCAAGGCAAGGGATGGAAGTGTTCCGGCGTTGACATCGACCGTGCGCACGCTGAGATCGCACGCAGTCGCGGCATCGATGCCCGGTACTGTGACCTCAACGGCGATCCGTTGCCGTTTAAGGATCAAAGCTTCGACCTGATCTTCGCCGGAGAGGTGATTGAACACCTGGTCGATACGGACGCCTTTCTCCGGGAACTACATCGTTGCGTGCGCCCCGGAGGATCGGTGCTTATCACCACGCCCAACCTGGCGTCGTTCGAGAACCGGGTGAGACTGGCCCTCGGCATGTATCCCATCTGGCTCAACTACAACTTGGCGGGCAGCGGGCACGTGCGCGGCTACACACCGCGAATCTTGAGGAAGCAATTACGAGAGCATGGTTTCTGCGTCACAGTGCAAAAGGGAAATTGGGTCCCATTCATTCCGCAACATTTCACGGACGATATCAAAATGCCCTGGCTCGCGATTACAGGCGATCTGCTGCCCAGCCTGTCGATGGACATCATCATGCTTGCCGAGCGCGTAGAGCTTCGAGGTCCAAGTTTGTCGGAACAATCGCACCGGAGCTGATTTGCAGTTCGGAGTAATACGTGAAGACGCTGATTGTTGTTCTGAACTGGAATAGCCGCGAGATGACGGAGCAGTGCCTGCAAAGCCTGCTTGCGATGGAAGGATCGTCATTTCAGATTCTGGTTGTAGACAATGGGTCGCGAGACAGGTCGGTCGAATACCTGCGAAATCGGTATCCGCAAATCCAGCTCATTGCGAACAGTCGAAATCTAGGATTTGCCGCGGGCTGCAACGTTGGGATCAGGCAGGGACTGGCTGAAGACGCGGATTTCGTCCTGCTGGTGAACAATGACACGATCATAGATCCCAATCTTTTGAGTGAACTTCTCGCTGAGGCCCAGCGAAACCCAAAAGCCGGAATTCTTTCTCCCAAGATTTACTACTACGATCCGAGTGACGCGATCTGGTGGGTGGGTGGAACCTACAGTTGCTGGACGGGACTCGCCCGGCACATCGATCTAAGAAAGAAAGACACCGGAAAGTACGACACGCCTCGTAATCTCGACTGGGCGACAGGTTGTGTCATGCTGCTTCGCGGAGAGGCGCTGCGCGCTGCCGGAATGTTTGACGAACAGTTTTTTGGCAATGGCGAAGATCTCGATCTATCGCTTCGCATGCGTCGACTGGGATATGTCGTGCGTTATGTGCCGGCGGCTAAGTTGTGGCATCGGGAAGGGATCGACTACAAGAAGAATGTTGGTGAGTATGTCCGGAGTTTTACTCTTGTCCGGAACCTTCTCTGGGTGATGCACAAGCACGCGAAGCCCTATCACTGGCTGATGTTCTGGCCCGTCTTCGCCGGCTACTATCTCCCCAAGATGGCGCTGCGGTTCGCGCTTCGCGGAGACTTCCGTTCCTGCTGGGCCATGGTCCAAGGCGTGATGGCTTTTTGGGAGATGATTCTGCATCCCGACCGTTCCGTTCTTCCCGACGTTTTGAAGGCGGGCAACGAGTCAGCGCCGGTGCCGGTGCCGACCAGTCACTAACGATTCACGAGATCAGATTCACGAGACCAGATTCGAGAAAGCAATGGACCGACCTTCGCCCATTACGAAAAGAAAATCGCTGCTCACCCGATTGCTGGAGAAGTTGATCAGCCGAATCAAGGGGCGTGAATACTCGCTCGATCCAAATATCCCAGTAAGCGTGCTGGTTTCCACTTCGACGCGGCGCTTGATCTGGCTGGTTCGCGGAAATCTGAAAAGCCTGGTGCTACGGCAAAGCTTGTGCAGTGTTTTCGTGGCGCCGGGAGTCACCTGGCGTAATGCAAGGATGATCCGATTCGGACGTGGAGTCACGATCGAACGCGGCGTGATCCTGGACGGGTTGTCGCGGAGAGGGGTCGAGATTGGCGACGACGTTATGATCGGTGCTTACTCGATTGTCCGCGCTAGCATGTTGAGCAATCTGGGTGAAGGCTTGTCGATCGGGAAGAAGTCTTCGCTGGATGCGTATTCATTCATCGGGGCCGGCGGAGGAGTCTTCATCGGGGACTGCGTCATCATGGGGCAGCATGTAAGTTTTCATGCGGAGAATCATCAGTATGACCGTCTCGATTTACCCATCCGAGAGCAAGGAACTAGGCGGCAGGGCATCGTCATCGAAGGTGACTGTTGGATCGGTTCGAATGCGGTTTTTCTGGACGGAGCCCATGTCGGTCGTGGGTGTGTGATTGCAGCCGGGGCGGTCGTGAGAGGGAAAATCCCCGCATACTCGGTGGTGGCCGGGGTTCCGGGGCGCGTGATCAAGAGCCGAAGACAGGAAACGCTGTCTCAAGTTCCTGAGGCGCCGTCGCTCGTATCGTAGTTTTCCTCGTGAACCTGTGTGATTTACTAGTGTCGTTCCCATGTCTTCGAAATTAAGGATTGGAATTGACGTACACAGCCTTGGCGGTCAACAGGGAGGGAACGAGACCTACTACCACGAATTGGTCAAAGGGTTAGTAGCACTTCCCAGCCAGCATGAGCTGGTCTTGTACTACACAAAAGATTCGGCCCGCGAGCGGGTCAGTGCCAACGGGCACATCAGTCTGGAGCGTCTTCGGCCGCGACATCCGCTGTTGCGTATTCCGTTGACGCTGCCCTGGCGCGCGCGGGCTGACAGGTTGGATATATTTCATGCGCAGCACGTGATTCCGCCGTTTATCCGTTGCAAGACGGTTACGACCATTCCGGATATCGCGTATGAGCATTTTCCGGAGGCATTTCCTCGAAGCCAGCGCATCTGGATGAAACAGCTTATTCGTAGTTCGGCCATCAAGGCAGATCACATCATCACGGTGTCGGAATATTCGAAGTGCGACATTGCTCGAACTTACGGTGTGCCTGAGGAAAAGATCACAGTCACGTACGAAGGGGCGAGCGAGGAATTCCATCCTCGTGACAAAGAAAGTGCCCAGGAGAAGCTGGCACGCAACTATGGGATCAACGGGGTGTTCATTCTGTACCTGGGGCGCTTACAGGGCCGGAAGAACCTGGCGCGAGTCGTAGAGGCATACGCAAGGGTTCGGGCTGCGGGTCTTCCTCATAAGCTGGTTCTGGCGGGTAAGCCGGACTCTCTGTTTCAGCCAGTGCTTGCCCGGATTCGAGAACTCAATATCGTAGACGATGTAGTGCTGCCAGGTTACGTTCCTGCAGAGGACGTACCGCTTTTCTACAGCGCGGCGGAGGTTTTCGTTTACCCCTCCTTGTTTGAAGGGTTCGGTCTTCCGGTAGCTGAAGCCATGGCGTGTGGTGTTCCGGTGATTACCTCCCGAGGATCCTCCCTTGAAGAAGTAGCAGGGAACGCCGCATTATTGGTCGACCCGCTGAGCGAAGATTCGATCGCCAGCGCTCTGCTTCAGATTTTGCACGACGATCAAATGCAGGTCCGGATGCGTCAAGCTGGTTTGGATCGAAGTAAGTTGTTCAACTTCGAAAAAACCGCTCGACAGACCATGGATGTTTACGAGCACGTCTGAGAAGTTCGCTTTCGTCGGGAAAATGGAGGATTAAGCCATTGCGAATCGCATTGTTTGGCGCTCGCGGAATACCCCACACCTATAGCGGTACCGAGACGTTCTTTGGTGAGCTTGCGCCGCGATTGGCGGCCCGGGGACACGAAGTCATCGTGTATTGCCGCAGTAGTCTCTTTCGCGAGAAGCCGAGCCATTACCGCGGTGTCCGTCTGATCTATCTTCCGAGTATCGAGACCAAGAACCTGGGAACCTTTACCCACACACTGGCGTGCATTGGAGATGTGATCTTCCGCGGCGTGGACGTCATGCTCATCACTAACGTCGCGAACGCGCTACTTTGTGGGTTACCTCGATTGTTCGGAAAGCATGTAGCTCTCAACGTGGACGGCGTCGAATGGGAACGTTCAAAGTGGGGACCAAACGGCCGACGCTACTTTCACTGGAACGCGCGCATGGCGGGCAAGATCTGCCCGGATGGAATTATCACCGACGCAGTCGAAATGCAGCGTATTTACCTTGAGCAGTTCAATACTCGTTCCGCGTGTATCGCCTACGGTGCGAACATCGAATCGTCAACTAACCCAGAATCGGTGCGGCGTTACGGATTGGAACCGTTTGGTTATTACCTAATCGCGAGTCGCCTGGTACCGGAAAATAATGCTGACCTTATCGTCAAGGGCTTCGAGCGGCTGCGCAGCGATCGCTTGCTCGCGATCGCCGGGGATGCGAATTATCGCAGCGCGTTCGTGGACGCACTGAAACAGACTCGAGACCCGCGAATCCGGTTCCTGGGACATGTGGGCAACAGCGATGATGTGAAGGAGTTGCACTGCAACTGCTACGGGTACATTCACGGTCACAGCGTCGGTGGAACCAACCCCGCGCTGCTCAAGGCATTTGGGTACAGCAATCTGGTTCTGGCGCTGGATAACCCGTTCAACCGCGACGTTGTCGACAAGTATGGAATTCTCTTCGAGAACAACCCCGATGATCTGGCCGGCAAACTGCAGCTTGTCGAAGATCAGCCTCAGGTGGCAGAGAGGTATCGCCAGCAAGCCGTGCAGAGGATTTGGCAGCAGTACACTTGGGACCACATTACCGATCAGTATGAAGACTACTTTCTCCGCCTGGCTGCCGGGGAAAAACCTGCGCTGGACCGTGAACTGGGCATGTATGTGCCTGTACAAAGCACCGACGCAGCTGCCGTTGGCGTCTTGACGCGGGCCTCATAGTTCGTTGCTCTTTGACGGGGTCGCATCGTCCCTTGAATCTCACACCTCAAAGGTGAAATCCACATGAGTTTTGTCATCGAGTCACGCCCTTTGGCGGACCTCGCAGTCGTTGTTCCCGAAGCGTATCGCGACGATCGCGGTTTTTTCGCGGAGGTGTATCGCGAAGACCAATTCGCCGCGCTCGGGCTGACCGTGAAATTTGTCCAAGACAACCATTCGTACTCCAGGAAGGGAGTGGTTCGAGGGCTCCATTTTCAGTGGACGCCACCGATGGGCAAGTTGATGAGGGTCACGAGAGGCTCGGCCTTTCTTGTGGCGGTCGACATTCGGAAGGGTTCGCCGACCCTTGGCAAGTGGTTCGGCGTGGAAGCGTCTGCCGACAATATGAAGCAAGTGTGGGGTCCAGCGGGCTTTGCGAGGGGTTTCTGCGCCATGACGGACGATGTCGAAGTTCAATACAAGTGCACCGGGATTTACAACGGGGCAGCAGAAGCGGCGATCCGCTGGGATGATCCCGACATCGGCATCACGTGGCCTGTGAAGGATGCTCGACTCTCCGACAAAGACCGGAACGCTCAGACTCTCAAGAACTGGCTGGCTTCTCCAGACTCCGACAATTTCTCCTACGAACCTCAGGTTGCTCTGAGCCGCTGAGTGTTTGCGCCAAGGGCACTGGCGAACCGCAAAGCGCGGTTAACCACTACAACGATCACAACACTGATCACAACACTTAAAGATAGGTGGCTGAAGATGAAACTTCTGATTGCGGGTGGCGCTGGATATCTGGGCTCGGTTCTCATACCTAAGTTACTCGAGCGCCAATACAACGTGGATGTGGTGGACCTTTTTTGGTTTGGAAACCACCTTCCTCCGGAGACCGGGGTCTTGAATGCGGATATCTTTTCGCTGCAGGTTTCGGACCTGACCGGTTACGACCAGGTGGTTTTTCTTGCCGGTCTTTCCAACGACCCGATGGCGGAATACTCGCCCAGTAAGAACTTTATCTTCAACGCTGCCGCACCCGCATTCCTGGCATACACCGCAAAAAAAGCTGGCGTAAAGCGATTTGTCTACGCCAGTTCATGTTCGGTGTACGGCTACACAGAGAACGAGCTATACGATGAAACCAAGCCGGTGTCGTCAGTTTATCCCTACGGAATTTCGAAACTGCAGGGCGAGCAAGCGGTCATGAATCTGGCGGACGAGAGTTTCTCCGTCATCTCTCTGCGCAAGGGCACGGCATCCGGATACAGTCCCAGAATGCGGCTCGACCTGATCATCAACACAATGTTCGCCAATGCGATGCGGGATGGCCAGATCACTGTGCACAATCCCTCGATCTGGCGTCCCATTATTGCCATCGAAGACGCTACCTCGGCGTATGTGCGAGCCATTGAAGCCAACCAACGGATGTCGGGTATCTTCAACGTGGCCTCGGGAAACTACACCGTAGGAGAGGTTGCTGATCAGGTAAAGACCGAAATTGAAGAGAAACTCGGCCTTCGGATCAAACTTAATATCAACCACTTCAACGACGTTCGAAACTACAAAGTCAGCTTTGAAAAAGCCAGAAACATGCTCAGTTTCCACCCTCGCCATTGCGTTCGAAGCATCGTTCAGAACCTGATCGAGCACGTGGACAAGTTCTCAGACTGGGACAATCCTCTTTATTACAACATCTCGACTTTTAAAACGCTGGAAGCTGGCGTAGAGGTACAGGCGGTTGCGGCTTAAGGCGTAAGGAGATCAAGATGATGATTGCTGTGATCGGAGCAGAAGGGCAGGTTGGCAGAGACGTCTGCCAGGAATTTGAGACGCGCGGCGATGCCGTTCATCGCCTGACTCATGCCCAGATGGATGTGGAGTCGCCGGATTCGGTCGAGGCTGTGCTTTCGGCTATCGCGCCGGAAGTAATCGTTAACACAGTGGCTTTCCATCATGTAGAGCAGTGCGAGCAGAAGCCAGAGAAAGCATTTGCAATCAATGCTTGCGGCGCGCGGAATGTCGCGAGAGTGGCGGAGCGTCTCGGCGCGGTGGTTATCCACGTTAGTACCGACTATGTATTCGACGGAGATAAAAACCGACCGTACGTGGAGACGGACCGTCCTCAGCCTTTGAATGTGTATGGCAATAGTAAATTGGCGGGGGAGCATTTCGTGAGCAGCGTGTGCTCACGACACTTTGTGCTGCGGACCTCTGCTCTGTACGGCAAGAATCCTTGCCGCGCCAAGGGTGGACTCAACTTCGTGGAACTGATGCGCAAACTGGCTCGCGAAGGCAAGGATATTAAAGTTGTGGACAGCGAATTTGTGACCCCAACCTCAACCGTGGATGTGGCGAGACAAATCGTGAAGCTCAGCGAATGTGATGCCTACGGCCTATACCACGCGACCGCCGAAGGGAACTGCTCCTGGTACGAATTCGCCAACGAGATCTTCGCACTCTCCGGCCTGAGGCCGTCTCTGAAAGTGGCCAGCCCATCTGATTTTCCGAGCAAAGTGCGGAGGCCATCGTACTCCGTTCTGGAAAATGCCGGCCTGAAGGCGATTGGCATGAACGTTTTTCGTCCCTGGCAAGAGGGATTGAAGGAATACTTGGAAGCACCCGTACAACAAGCAGCGTGACGCGGATTATCCCAAGCCAGGACGGAGCGATCTATTGATGTGGACGCCACGTTGTCGCCCAGTGTCTCGAACCTGTGTCAAAATCTCCTTTCTGCTGGCGCTGTTGCCCGGGTTCACAACCTCGAGCAGTGCACAATGCACGGACGGCGAGACCAGTTGTTCGCAAAGAATACCGCGGCTGGTGACGTTTAACGGTTCGCTGCGAGACCTCGACGGACAGCCGCGAACGGGCACGATCGGTATCACTTTTGCCATTTACACGGCTGCCAGTGGCGGTCAGCGGCTCTGGCAGGAAACCCAGAATGTGCAATTGGACCAGCAGGGCCACTACGAAGCGATGCTGGGAGCGATGAGCCAGGGGATTCCGCTGGACTTGTTCTCATCAGGCGATCCCCGCTGGCTGGGTGTTCAGCCGCAACTGCCAAACGAAGAGGAACAGCCTAGGGTGCTGCTGGTAAGCGTCCCCTACGCCCTGAAAGCTGCGGACGCTGAGACGTTGGGCGGTCTACCGGCCTCGGCTTTTCTAAGAACAAACGTGACTTCGCAGAGTGTACAGGCCTCTGGTACAACTGTGGCCCTTCCTGCGGCGGCGGTGTCCGTGGGCGCGAACGGGGTTCTTAATCCGCCCGGGGCTTCGTCGGGAGCGCGCGCCAACGCGATCCCGAAATTCTCCAGCACCGGGTCGCTGGCCAACTCTCAGATCACCGATGCCAATGGCGTAGTTGGTATGAGAAATTTGGCGAATATTCTCTTCGCTGAACAGTTTGCCGACGGCGTTCCGGGAGCAATGCAAGCATGTCCGAGTGAAGGATGCGTGATTTATGCCTTGTCTTCAAAGGTAAACCGCAACCTTGGACGCATTGACCCGGGCAATAAGGCGATCACTCTTTACCTGGGTCCGTACACCTTCAATGTGCAGCAGATCACTCTGCGGAAGGCGCTGAAGATCATCGGCATGGGAGCGTCGGGAGGGTCTGTTGGATCGGTTACCTGCTCGCTATCCTCGCCTTGTAATGGAACGACTCTGCAATCGTCCAGCACCATTCTCCCGGTTTTTGTTCTGCCGCAAGCCAACCATTTCCCGGCTACCAACGTTGTACTTTCTGGATTCCGCGTTCAGGGAGCTCCGGGAAACACCGCTCAGGACGGAATCTTTCTGGACACAAGCTCGCTGGTCAACGCGGGTCTGTGGTACTCAACACTGAACGATATCCATCTCGAGGGATTTTCGGGAATCGGTGTGCACCTGAAGGGTCCCAACAATAATTTCGGCGCGATCAGTCAGTGGCTCGAATTCAATAAAGTGGTTGTCTTTCGGAATGCAGGCGGAGGGAATGCGCTGCGCATCGAGGGAGGCAACTTCCAAATGCGTTTCGTGGATTGTCAATTTGACGGACAGGCGGCTGGGGACGGCGTCAACATCTACGTTGGCGGACTAGCTGGCGGAAGCACAGCCTTTCCTCTGAATATGACGTTTCAGGGACTGGTGAGCCAGGGCGCCGCTACAGCCGTGCAGATCGATGGCGCGAACTCGGTGACGTTCCATGAGTCTCATCACGAGAAGCTGTGGGGAGCATATCTGATCACTTACACAACCGGCATCGGCGTCAAAGGTGTGACGATCGCAGACACAGCTTTTGAAGGCGACGTCGGAGTCAACGGAGGATCAGGCTATCTTCTGAGCGTTGCAACTACCCTGGCATCAGGCGTGGTCTTTACCCACAACCAGATCTACGGCAATCCTGATTCGGTTGTGAAAGGGACAAACCTTGCCCGGATTGTCTACCAGGACAACCAATATTCGGGGCCGCTTAGTGTTCCACCCACCAGCGGTATTACGACCCAACTCGCCCCCGCGGCCGTGATCAACATTGGCGGTGTTCATTCTGTCGGTCTGAATCCTTCCACCACGGCCATTACAACAATCCAGAGCGAACTCGGGCCTGGAGAGATGGTCACCTTTTTCTCGTTGGGTGGCGCCGTCACTTTCGCCAGCGGCGGCAATATCAACCTGATGGGACTGCCAACAGTGCAGGTCAATGGCTCGATGACATTTGTCCGAAATGATTTGACCGGAAGTCTGCAATGGACGCCCGTTTCGCAGTGGTCAGCCCACTAGAGGCCGAGCGCATTGCTGCTGGCTTTCTCCCGCCTGATACTTACTTCCTTCCTCTGGGCGCGTTTCTCCGGGCATCTATTACTCCAATCCCTTGTCGACATTGACCGTCCGCTTCGCTTTGCCAATTACAAAACGGCAACACCCTGCCAAAACATCGGCATCCCACTGAGTTCACCACCTCGAGTGCGCTTTATTTGTGAAAGACGTAACTCAGTCCAGCATTAAAATTGTCTACGAACCCCTGATGGAAAAAAATAAGCAAAGCCGATCCGCGGGAGCGAGTTGGGTCGTGATGCCGCTGGTCGATGGAACATTGAGCGGTTCTGGATATTGATTGTCTTTTGGCGGTGTCCATCGGTCTGAATCCTTCCACTACGGCCATTACCACAATTCAGAGCGAAATCGGGCCGGGAGAGATGGTCACCTTTTCCTCGTTGGGTGGCGCCGTGACCTTCGCCAGCAGCAGCAATATCAACCTGATGGGATTGCCAACGGTGCTGGTCAATGGCTCGATTACATTTCCAGAAATGATTTGACCGGAAGTCTGCAATGGCGCGTTCTCGCGCCGCATCTACAACTCCAATCTCGCGTTTCGACCTTTGGCCAGCACTTTTAACGGGCGGAAGGCCGTTGAGATTCGGGAATAGTCGGCAATGCCTTGTCGGTAGCTGGTTTCCGCGAAGAATTGAAGTCCTTGTCATAACGCAGGACCGTATCGGAGGCGATCATGTCGCTTTCCCTCGCGAAACCTGAACGCTTAGGTCCATTCGTTTGTGAGCCGCCGCCGGATATTCCAGCTTGAACGTGTGGGACGGATGGCAAGTTCATATAACGGATTACAGTATCCCGGGCGATCATACCGGCCTCGCCATGCCGCGAGTTTTTGAGATTCTCTGACCCATCGGTCGCCTTGTTGGAGAGGCGCACAGCGATTGGCGTCCCTTCGCCTTTGGGTAAGGCAGCAGGTGAACCCAGTACTGCCGCGCCACCGGCATGAGATGAAAACCAGGGGATCGAGGCGGTCACCATAAAACAGGAGAAGACTGTTCCGATCGCAAGGGCTTCGACGGTACGCCAAATTTTCGGACCGCGCCGCGCTATCGTAAAAGTCGTTTTACGCACCAGAAGGCCGTCCAGCGGGGTGCCCCGATCAGCTGAAAGTTTCGTCAGTTCCTGCCGCTTTGCGTTCCCTTCGATACGTAAAAGGGTGAGTTCAAAAGCCGCCTTGGATAGATTACCGGCTAGGTTAGACGCAACCGCCGGTTCGAAGCTTGCGTGTTTCGCAGCGTCGTTTAAGTGATGCCGCTGCTGGAGGGTGTAGGCAGCGCACAAGAGTTGTTGGAACGCCCGTTCATCCAGGGAAGGCTTGCTCAGGGAAGGCTGGCTCGCAGAAACTGTTCGTTCTTGGTTCACGTCGCACCCACCTACTCATAAAACAAAACAAAGAATAGTAAACACACCCGAGACCGACCGCAATCGGGTGTTCTACTGACTTACTACTTGGTTATAAACATAGTGCTTACGGTCTGAGACAAGTAAGGGATTATTCGAACAACTCGCGGGACTGAAGGAGCCATCCAACAACCCGAGCAAGCTTCCCAAGGGGGAGGCTGTGAACGAACGCCCCACGACTTAACCGAGTCTGGGGCGTTCGTGCTTTCTGAGGAATGGTGAAAGTCCGGAGGAGCATGGCGGATGCATTACGGCAGACGTCTTGCCTTCTCCCGCCCGACGACGTGATCGGTTTGTGATCCAGAGCTTTGTGTATCCGAACTGTCCATCGTCCCGTTCGAGTCGTCGTGGTCTGACAAGAGCGGTGCGGCGACGCGTAAGGCTTCCACCTCTTTCTCGACTCTCGATACTTCCAACTCTTTCTGTCGCAAGACTTCGTATACGTTCTTCATCGAAACCCCCTGGGTATTTTTATTAAGAATATCTGATTTTTGCGGTTTATTTTTGATTCTTATCAAAGGGCCAGGTTTGCCCCGTGGAGGCTATGTTGAAGGCTGTTGAGCCCGAAGTCCCGGAGAATGGCAACCCAGTTGCATTCATGGGCATCCCAACTTACAGAGACCACCAAAACTATAAAGCCTGCCGGAAGCCGCGGCACCAATCTGAACTCCAAAGAGGCCGCAATTGGTTTCGAGTGTCGCCGAATCTGCGATAGATACTCTGTATTCCGAACATGTAAATCCGCAATGGGTCCGATTGTTGGACTTGCTTGAAATGAATGTTCGCTACGAACGTTGTCTGAGAAGCGAACTCTTCACGTCGGATGGCCGTCGTATCCTGGATTTTCTCTCTGGTTACTGCGTACACAACGTCGGACACAATCACCCAGCTGTAGTCGCAGCGATTCGCTACGAACTGGAGAGTTGTGGACCTGCCATGATTCAGTCGCACGTGGCGGACAGCGCTGGAGAATTAGCCGAAAAGCTGTGCCACAGCGCGGGCGGCCAGCTGAGCAAGGTGTTCTTTGGGAGTTCGGGTAGTGAAGGCGTGGAAGCGGCCATCAAGTTCGCCCGCGCTCATACCCGGCGGGACGGGCTGTTGTACGCGGATGGTGCATTTCACGGGCTCACGTGTGGCGCCCTTTCTTTGATGGGAAATTCTTTCTGGCGTGAAGGGTTTGGTCCGATGCTTCCCCAGACTGAAGCCATTCCATTCGATGACGTACGCGCTCTCGAACAGAAGTTGGCCAGCAAGAAATTCGCTGGGTTCGTCGTCGAGCCGATTCAGGCGGAAGCGGGCGTCCGGGTGCCGTCGGGGGAGTATCTTCGCGCGGCACAAGCACTCTGTCGCCAATACGGAACGCTCCTGGTGCTCGATGAAGTGCAGACTGGAATGTATCGCACAGGGCCGTTTCTGGCGGCGCAGCATTTTGGCGTGAATCCAGACATCGTGATCCTGGCGAAGGCCATGAGCGGTGGTCTGGTGCCAGTAAGCGCAGTATTGATGACTGAAGCAATTTACGACTCAGTTTACGGCTCGCTGCGCCGGGCCATTATTCATACTTCGACATTCAGCGAAAACAGTCTGGCAATGCGAGCGGCGCTGGCCACCCTGGGTGTGTTGGAGGCCGAACATCTTGGTCGCCGATCGACGGAGATGGGCCAGTTGCTGCGCGATAAGCTAAGTGCTGCTCTGAGCGAATTCGAAATGGTAAAGCAGGTACGCGGTGAAGGATTGCTGGTTGGGATTGAGTTTCAGGCTCCCCAATCGCTCCGGCTGCGAATTCCGTTTGAAGCCTTCATGCGCATCCATCCTGCGATGTTTGGCCAGATACTCGTGATGCGTCTCTTCCGGGACAACGGGATTCTGACCCAGATTTGCGGGAATAACTTCATGGTCCTGAAAGCAGCGCCGCCCCTGGTTGTAACCGAAGAACAGATTGACGAGTTCGTGGCAGCGGCGGCGAGTGTCGTCGAACTGGCGCATTCGTCCGGCGGATTTTGGTCTGAGGCGCTGGGTCTGGCGCGCCGGGCGATACGTATCTAGAGGATCAAGCTAGTTTCATAACCGTTTCGTAAGATCGGTCGGCAAGAACGGTTCTAAAAACAATATGCAAATTGTGAGCGTCACCAGCGCGTTTCCCAAGCTTTATTACTCGCAAGAGATGTTGTTCGCTGCCCTCCAGCAATACTGGGGAGACCATCTCGTCAAGCCTGAAGTGTTACAGCGGCTTCATAGAAACGTTGGTGTCGAAGGACGCTTTCTCTCGCTGCCGATCGACAAATATCCCAAGCTGCGCAACTGGGGAGAGGCCAATGACCACTGGATCCGAACCGCGCAGGAACTCGGGCAGTGCGCCATCAGCCGTGCGGTCACTGGGGCCGGTTTGCAGGTTGGCGACCTGGGAGCTTTTTTCTTTACTTCGGTAACTGGCATCTCCAGCCCATCGATCGATGCGCGGCTCATCAACCGGATGGGCCTGTCGCCTAATATCAAGCGAGTGCCGATGTTTGGACTGGGATGCGTTGCTGGCGCCGCCGGCATTGCTCGCGCGGCCGATTATGTGCGCGCTTATCCTGACCAGATTGCGCTACTGCTAGCGGTCGAGTTGTGTTCGCTCACGTTGCAGCGCGAAGACTTGTCAGTGGCGAACCTGATCTCGTCAGGTTTATTCGGGGACGGCGCGGCAGCGGTCCTGATCGCGGGTGACCAGTGCGGATTGCCTGGTCCTAAAATATTGGCGACCCGCTCTGTGTTTTATCCCGAGACCGAAGAAATGATGGGTTGGAACGTTTCGCAGGACGGCTTCCGTATCGTGCTTTCACCCGAGGTGCCTGGATTAATTCAGCGGAACTTAGGGCAGGACGTCGACAGCTTTCTCGCCGAGTTAGGCCGGGAGCGTTCTGATGTCGGCAGTTGGGTGCTTCACACTGGCGGACCGAAAGTTCTGGAGGCAACCGCTTCCGCTCTCGGATTAGAAAATGGACAACTCTCTGCTTCTTGGGATTGCCTCCGACGCACGGGAAATCTTTCCTCGGCCTCTGTACTGGTGGTCCTGGAAGAAGTGATGAATCATCGGCGGCCAGCACCAGGGACGCTGGGAATATTAGCGGCGATGGGGCCGGGCTTTTGCTCTGAACTCGTCGCGCTCGAATGGTAGTGGTGAGGATAGGAAAATTGTCAAAGGAAAGCGATGTATTTGTAATTGGCGGAGGGCCAGCGGGCCTGGCGATGGCTCTGGCAGCGCGACAGCGTGGGTTGTCAGTCACGTTGGCCGATAGCCTGACTCCGCCGATTGACAAGCCATGCGGCGAGGGTCTGATGCCTGACGGAATCGTTGCGCTGCAACGACTCGGCGTCAGCATTCCAGCGATCGAAGGCCAGCGCTTCCGCGGCATCCGTTTTGTGAGCGGAGATCTCTCGGTGGAAGCAAGGTTTCCGTACGGGGAGGCACTGGGAGTGCGGCGCACGAATCTTCATCGCATCATGGTGGAGCGTGCGGAAGTGGCAGGAGTGCAGTTTTTCTGGCGAGCCGTGGTGACTGGAATTCAAGACCACAGGGTTCTGTTGAACCAATCTACGTCGAACCACGTAACAATGAATGCCCGATGGATCATCGGTGCGGATGGTGGAAGCTCGAGAGTCCGCCGTTGGGGCGGCTTGGACGAGCATCCACGAAAAGAACAGCGTTACGCGTTCCGCCGGCACTATCGGGTTGCTCCGTGGTCTGATTTCATGGAGTTGCATTGGGGACCGCATTGCCAACTGTATGTCACTCCGGTTGGTCCGGCTGAAGTCTGCGTCGCGCTGATTTCGAAGGATCCCTGCCTGCGGCTGGATCACGGGCTGAAAGCCTTTCCCCAGTTGTCGGAAAGATTGTCCAATGCCGAGTATGGTTCCGTGGAACGGGGCGCGGTCTCGGCTACACGCAAGCTGACGCGTGTCTGCGCCGGCAACGTCGCACTAGTCGGAGATGCGTCCGGTGGTGTCGATGCGATCACGGGCGAAGGATTGTGTCTCGCGTTTCGTCAGGCTGGTTTGCTGGCTGATTGTCTGGTTTCCCCCGATCTGACTGCATATCAGAGGGAACATCGCGCATTGGCTCAGCGACCGGCTCTTATGGCTCGCCTTATGCTTCTGTTAGAGAACGAAAGCCTTCGAAATCGGGTCATGCGTGCGTTCGTGACAAAACCCGAGCTATTTATGCATATGCTGGCAACACACGTCGGGGCGTCGTCGCCGCTGGCAACTGCCGCCAACGGATTGGCACTGGGTTGGGGATTGTTGACAACATGAAGATTGGCGTACAGGAATTCTGAGTGCGGGGTTGATCGGTCAAGCAATCGAACCCGCAATCAACTCAATATGATCGAATCGCTAAAAGCATCGCGGATAGCCGACCTGGTCAGGGTAACGGTCGCAGTGTGCTTTTTGGGAGCTGTATTCGCTGTCGCGGCAGACGCTCAGCCGATGACGCTGATGTGCGACCCGGCACAAACGACCGCCAAGTTTACGTTGGGTGACACGCTACACACCGTGCACGGCGCTTTCAAGGTCAAGCGGTGTGAGGTCCATTTCGATCCCACCTCTGGCAAACTCGACGGTGAGATCGTCTTCGACGCGACCAGTGGTCAGAGTGGAAATGACAGCCGCGACCGCAAGATGCACAAAGAGGTTCTCGAGAGTGCTCGCTTTCCCGAGATTGCCTTTCGTCCCGATCGCATTCTGGGAACACTGGGACAAACCGGCTCCTCATCGCTGCAAGTGCACGGGATGTTCGGGATTCACGGAGCCGAACACGAGATTACAGTTCCCGTCGAAGTAAAACTCGAAACGGAACACTGGAGCGCTTCAGCGCATTTCCCGGTTCCTTACGCGAAGTGGGGAATGAAAAACCCGAGCGTCCTTTTCCTCAGAGTAGGGGACTCCGTCGAAATCGAGTTTCAGGGGACCGGAGGGGTCAACCCAGCCCATTGATGTGCGTACAGTTATTGGTTTGCGGTCAGGCCGAACGCCTCGGGAGGATCGAAGAAGCAGCGCCGCAAGAAAGCCTCGTCGGATAGCGATCCCGACTTCCATTGCCGCAATGCAGGCAAGGTTGCTGATACCATTCCGCCGTCCTCGGAATCAAAGGTCATTACAACGCCCGCGATGCCGGTTGAAGTCTTACTCAGATCGGCGTATTCCCGGTCGAACAGAGACTTCGCAAAGCTGAGCTTTGCGGCCGGTCCAGTGGCCGCGTTGTTACTGCTCTTCAATATCGAAACAATCCTCACCGTCAGAAGGCAATTCCAGCGGTAATAAGTAAGAGCGATGCAACCGGCACGACTGCTGACTGGCAGCCTTTTACCCCAGCTTCTCGATCGGCGTTCAAATTCTTCGCCTCACTTGGTCGACTTCGGCGTCGTTGTCTGGGGCGATGCAGGGGCTGGCGTCGAGGGCATCACGTCGGGGACCAGTAGCTTTTTCACCGGTTCGGAAATTTCGTTGGCGTGCGCGAGTAATTGGCTGACTTGCCACATCTGCGTCTCGCTGAGCTTGGTCTTGAATGCCGGCATTCCGGTCAAGCGGATGCCGTTGGCCGTCTTCCAATAACTCTCCGATGCCGGATCATCGGTTACGCCCTTGCCACGAAACAATTGGGGCGGTTCCGGGTACATGGTCGTCGAATAGTCGGTCGGTGCCTGGCTAGGCAGCCCGTGACACGAGGCGCAGCGCTGTTTATACACGTCGGCGCCAGCAAGGTAGGCTGCCTCGTCGGCGGCCACCGCCGGCTGGCTTGTCGTTTGCTTTTCAATGTGGGCGTTGAGAGCCATGTGCGCGAACTTCCGTTCAAATGGCATCGGAGCATCAGCCGTGGCTACAGGCGCCATGCCTGCGGCAAAGTAAAGATAAAGCCCGCCTCCAAGAATGAGCGCAGCCAACACAAAACCGATTACCACACCCTTCAGCATTAAGATCTCCTGGCACTCAATCAGAAATTGAAACGGTATCCCAGAATCATTTTAGCGATCAGATGGTCCGTTGAACCGGTGAAACCGACACCCAGCCCGAAATTGAGCTCCCACTGGGGCGCAAGATTCAAATCGATTGCCGAAAAAATCTGGTGTTCTTGTTGCGACAGAGGATCGAATCCCGTCACCGGACCCACCGAGCCGTAATACTCGAGTCCGGCAGCCACGTTGGAGGTGAGGTCGTAGCTGAATTTTGCATTGGGAGAAAAGACGACACCCTGGTGAACATTCTCGCCGTGGAAGGCACGATCCAGCGTGGGATTCACGGACCAATACCATTTGCCAAGCTTCTGGTCCACGATGGGTCGGATTTCCCAAGTCCATGTGTCAGGGGAATATTGCCGCCTTTGATATCCAATTTCGTTGGAGAGGCTCACCCCCACAGGCCAGTGCCATTTTCTGGGAACGGCAACGCGGGGACGAATATGATCTCCCACCCACTGCCAGCCTTGGCCTTCAGTGATCGAAGTGAAGATATAAAAACCGCACTCGAACCAGTCGTTAAATCCGTGAGTGATCTCGATCGTCTCGTGCTGCGCGTGATTGGTGGGGTAGAGGCCGTCGGCCGTGGTTTTAGAGCCATCGATGGTGAAATTACTATGCAGCTCGAGCATCGTGTGCTTAGGTTCGACCAGATCGTATCCGTAGACCTGGATCTCGTAATTGTCCTGGGCATGGGCCACGACCGGGGCCGAAATCACCAGCAGAACTGTCAGCGCAAGGATGTGATTCAGATGTCCGCGCCGAAAAAAATTAATATTGCTCGGTCTCGACATTGGGTTTGAGGAGAAAGATCGCCATAATAATGACCGGCAACGCCAGTCAAACAGAAAAGACAAGAAGTAAGGATAAATGCTGTATGCGCGGGTTGCCAGCAAATCTCGAAGGATTGCGATCATCGCCAGGGCAGGCGAACAAAAGCAGCCGGGAGTTGAGTCCCGGCCGCTGTCTCCTTGTATCCGTATGTTGGCCTACTGCACGACGAGCGTCAGTTCCTGGAATGAGTGGAGGCGGATCACAAACCCCTCAGACAAGCCGTTGACAGACGCGCAGACTTCCAGCAAGTCGGCGAGCGGTTACGTGAATCTGGGGTTGATGTACCGGTTCTAGTCATCCCTGTCGAGAGGGCGCGTCGGGTTCGGGACCGAAGAATACAGTTTGTGGCGTGACCCGCCGATAAGTCTGATGAGGGCCGCCAACGTCGTACCCGGCCCGGCGTCGGTTGGTTCCTGGCGACGTTCGGGAATATCCGGTCTTCTCAATGATGGCGCAGGCTTCCTTTGAAGCCTGTCCCGTCTATTTTCGAAGGTAAGGGAGGAACGCAGGAAATGCATGGAGTGTACGACTTTCGGTTAGTGGCACTGTCCGTGGCGATTGCCATGCTTGCAGCCTATGCTGCGTTAGACCTCGCGAGCCGAGTGACGTCCGTGGGCGGGAAAACTCGCGTTTTCTGGCTGTTTGGTGGTGCTACTGCCATGGGTTCGGGCATATGGGCGATGCACTACGTCGGCATGCTTGCGTTGCACATGCCCATGCCGGTTTTCTATCACTTTCCCACCGTGTTGCTCTCTCTGGTAGTCGTAGTGTGTGCATCCGCCGTTTCCCTTTACGTGGTGAGCCGGGAGCATATGGGCTGGCGCGAAACTGTTTTTGGCAGCGCAATACTGGGAGCGGGGATTGCCGGCATGCATTTCATCGGTATGGCAGCGATGCGGATGAAGGCCACGGTCCACTATGATACCGTGCTGGTCGCAGCTTCGATAGCTCTCGCCATCGCAGTTTCGGTGGTTGGTCTTCAGCTTAGCTTCAGAGCACGCAAACATCCACGATTAAGCCGAAGCAAGATATTTAGCGCACTCGTGATGGGGAGCGCGATTCCGACCATGCACTATACCGGCATGGCATCCGCCAACTTCCTTGCCTCTGAGGCGTCGCCCGATCTATCCAATGCCATCAGCATCTATCACCTGGGAATCGCGGTTATCGCGGCGACCAGTGTAATCATTCTATTAATTACGATTGCGATCGCTTTCGTGGAAAGGTACTTCGAAGCCCGAAAGGCTACTCTTGAGGCATTGGAGCAGAGCGAAGCTCACTTTCGCAATCTTGCTGAGGCGATCCCGCAAATTATCTGGACTGCCGGGGCCGATGGAGTTCCGGATTATTACAATCGCCGCTGGTACGAATATGCGGTTGAAAACTTTGTTCCGCCACTGGGCTGGACACTTGTGATTCATCCCGATGATCTGCGGAAGTCCTCCGAAAAGTGGACTGCGAGCCTCCGGAACGGCAACCTCTTCGAGGTGGAATACCGTTTACGTCGCGCGTCTGACGGCAAATATCTCTGGTATCTCGGTCGGGCCGTGCCAGTGCATGATTCGAAGGGCAAGATCGTCAAATGGTTCGGTGTCTGCACCGATATCAACGATCAAAAACTTAATCAGCAAACCCTCGAGGAGCAGGTGCGTGAGCGGACTGCGGAGCTTGTTGCAGCCAATCAGCAACTGTTGAAGGAAATGCATGAAAAGCAGCGAGCCCAAAGTGAGCTCAACCGGCAGAGTGAAAAGCTGGTCAACGACCTTAAGGAAAAATCGAAGCGGGCAGCCCTTTTGCGGAAAATGGGCGAACTATTGCAAATCTGCAGCCAGCTGCCGGAGGCATTTTCGATCGTACTGGAATTCGCTCCCAAAATATTCCCCGAGTTTCGAGGTGCCTTGCTGTTGATGAATGATTCCAGAAGCCACCTTGAGGTAGTGGGAGGATGGGCCGGCTACGAGCCTGCGGAATTGATCTACGAGCCCAACTCTTGCTGGGCCATGCGAATCGGGCGCATTCATCTAGTCGCAAAGGGCGAAATAGCCGCGATATGCTCGCACATACGGCGACCCCACAATCCTTATTTCTGCATACCGATTCGCGCCCAGGGGGAGGCGATGGGCGTTCTGTATTTCGAATCGATTGAAGGTGCGGTTAGTTGGTCCGAGGACGAACTGGTTCTGCCCAACAGCTTCGCGGAGCAGATCGGGTTGTCTATTGCCAACATACGCCTGCGAGAAATGCTCAAGCGTCAATCCATTCGAGACCCATTGACCGGAGCCTTCAACCGACGTTATCTGGACGAGGGTTTGAACGGGAGTTGCGTCGCGCGGAGAGAGCTAATCAAACCGTGGGGGTCATCATGATGGACCTGGACCACTTCAAGAACTTCAACGATACCTTTGGTCATAGCGCGGGGGATGTCGCATTGCAGGGGTTAGGCTCGATTTTGCTGAAACACGTTCGGTCTCAGGATGTTGTGTGCAGATATGGCGGCGAGGAATTTATCATCCTGTTGCCAGGTGTCAGCGAGGCCAGCACAGGTTCGCGGGCCGACGAAATCCGCCGCAAAGTCAAAGAACAAGACATCACGTACGAGGGACGTCCGCTGGCCAAGATTAGCGTTTCGGCAGGAGTGTCGGCCTTTCCTAAACACGGCATCACTCCTGGCCAGTTGATTGCGGCCGCCGACGGTGCCTTGTACGCGGCTAAGAAGGCGGGAAGAGATCGAGTCGAAATCGCTCCATTGCTGGCAGCCGGAGCCAGTAGCTCATAAATTAATCAGTTTGCGACGGCTTCCGAAACTGCTGGGGTGGCTTCGATCTTAGCCCGGCTGCGGAAGAAGACAGCGACCAGCACCAGGATGACAAAGGCGCTCAGGGCGGAGGTCATCCAGAAAGCCCGCCAGTCGCGGACCACTTCGGTTCCGACCGTGTGAGAGAAATAGTCGACCGTCCGGCCAGAAATCAACGATCCGATCAGCATTCCTACCCCATAAGTAAGGAAGGTAATCAGCCCTTGCGCGGCGCTGCGCAGATTCGATGGTGCTTCCTGGTCGGTGTAGAGCTGTCCCGTCATGAAAAAGAAGTCATAGCAAATACCGTGCAGCAGAATCGCTAGATAAAACATCCAGATCGCGCTATCGGGATTGCCGTATGCCAGCAGCACGTAACGGACCGACCAAGCCAGCAGGCCCATGAGTAGAATGCCTCGGACGCTCACGCGCCGCAGGATAAATGGCATGAGCAGCATCATTACTACTTCGGACGCCTGTCCTAGAGCCATCTTTCCGGCGGCATTGGGGACGTGCAGAGAGTTCAGGTAAGCATTGGTAAACGAGAAATAAAAAGTCAGAGGAATGCACGCCAGGATCGATGCTATCGCGAACACCGCGAACGACGGGCGTTTCAACATCACGAGGGCGTCGAGGCCGAGGACCCGCCGAAGAGTTACCTTTTGCCCCTTGCTGGGAGGAGGCGTATGCGGCAGAGTCAGGCTGAACACGCTCATCACGACAGAAGCCCCCGCCGCCAGCAGAAACGGCACAGTCGAGGTTTCGACTCCCATGCGGCCGATGGTCACTCCAATCGCGATCCATCCCAATGTCCCGAAAACACGAATCAGGGGGAAATCGCGACCCGTATCTTTCAAATGTTGCAACGTAAGCGAGTTGGTGAGGGCGATCGTAGGGAAGTAGCACAGGCAATAAATGAACATCAGGGCGTAAACGGATCCGAAACTCGTCGCCTTGGTGACGAAGTAAAGGAGCACAGCACCCAACAGGTGCAAAGCGGAGAGAACCCGCTCCGAAGCGAAGAACCGGTCAGCGATCAGGCCCACAAAAAACGGGGAGATCATGCAGGCCACCGCAGTCGTTCCGAAAACGGCGCCGGCCTGGGTACCCGTGAATTTCAAATTGATGGTGAGATATGCGCCGAGGGTGACATACCAGGATCCCCAGATCACATAATTGAGGAACATCATGAGGCTGAGGCGAATTCTATCCGCGATGGGCATATGAGTCGGCACCCGTTGGTTAATTTGCGAGCTTCTTGAATTATTTGGCGATTATTTGGTTTGCCGCCGCGCCGGACCGTTCAGCCACAGATCGATCGGCTTTTTCACGGCAGGCGACTGGAAGGGCATCGTTATCTTTCGGCCTTCGCCGGCGGAAGCGTATCCCGCGTATAGGGCATGCATAATAGCCAGTCCGTCTTCCCCAGTAACCTTTGGAGTTTCGATCCCGCGGGCACAGCGCGCAAAATGGACCAACTCCTGAGGCGTGCCGTAGTTCCAGAGTTCTTCAAAGACCGGATACGTCCAGCCTGTGGTGGAGGGAGCTTTTTCGACGGCATAGCCGTATCCGTGTTCGCTATAGGTTGGTAGCGCGTTGCCCATGTGCAGGTTGGCGTAGGTTACGCCAGCCTCGCCGTGGACCTCGATGCGATCGTCCATTCCTCCGCGGTGCGCCCAACTGTTCTCGATCAAAGCTGCGGCGCCATTGGCAAACTCGAGGATACAGAGCGAGTCGTCCTCGGCCTGAGTCTTGTTCCCGTGAACGTATGTGCCCATCTGGCAATAGATCGACTTTATCGGGGAGCGGTCCATGAACCAGTAAGCAAACGCAATGCCGTGACAACCAAGATCCATGAAAGCGCCGCCGCCCGAGCGGTTCACGTCCCAGAACCACTCGCTGTGCGGACCAAAATGTTTTTCACTCTGTTTGACGAGATAGATTTTCCCGAAGGCGCCCGCATCAGCCATCTCTTTCGCTTTTAAATATTTCGGCGTGAAAAGAAGTTCCTCGCCATACATCAACAGAACAGAGTGCTTCTTAGCGACCGCGATCATTTCCTCGCCCTCGGCGATGGTCATGGCCAATGGCTTCTCGCAGACGATGTGTTTTCCGGCTTCCGCGCAATCCCTGGTCATTTGCGCATGCAGGCTATTCGGAGCTGCGATGGTCACCATCTCAATATCTTTTTCTTTGAGCATCTCGCGGTAATCGGTGAACACGCGTGGGATGCCGAACTTTTTGGCAAATGCAGCGGCGTTGCCCGGGGTCGGGGAAGCTACAGCCACAACCTCTGCGGTATCTGGCATGATTTGAAGCGAGGTAGCGTGAATGTCCGCCTGGAATTGTGATCCGATGATTCCAACTTTTACCTTGCCGCCGTTCGCCATTACTTACCGCACCTTTCATTTGACCAGGTTGGACTGAATGTCTTTTGACTCGGGCCACAATTTTCCGAGGCAGCTTCAACGGCCTTACTGGGAAACAATAGTCTGCGCGATTATGTCGTCTTCGGCGTTGGGTCGTCGCACCCGACGTATTCCGTAAGGATTCGATTTCCCTTGTATTCCATTTCGTCGTGAATCCCGACCTTTGAGGTGTAATAGCCGAAAACGGTCGCCGCTTTCAGTTCTAGAAAGAAGCGGACCTCGGGTAGATCGGTCATGCGTTCATTGTCGGAGAGAACGGTAAGAACCGCGATTCTTTCCTCTGAACTAGAATCGACGAAAGACTTGCCGTTGTAGTGCTGGCTCATCAGATCGATAAGGCGCAACCCCTCAAGCCAGCTGGATTTCTGGTACTGGTCGGGGCTTTCGCGCAAGAGTTGTTCGATGTAATCGGCAACCTTGGCCGCCTTCGCACCGCCGGAGTGGCCGTCGGCTGGAATAATCGTTTCGGACAATTCTTCGACCAGGCTGTGTTGCGCCGGCGTAAAGAATCGTACGGGTGATTTGGGTTCATTCTTGCTTTGCGGCGAAGCGGCCGCCGACGAAGTCTCCGCCGAGATTGCGGGCGGCAAAAGAGACGCGCCGAGGACGGTGGCTGAAGTTTTCAGCCATTGACGGCGATCTTGCCTCAGGTTGATCGGGTTGTCTCGAGACATCGATTCTCCTTCCAAATTGCCAATTGCAGGACGCTGACTAAAGATTGCCTTTGCCGAGTTCGTCCGCGAGATAGTCGCAGGATCGCCAGCACAAAGACATGATCGTCCACGTGGGATTCTGGCAACTGGCATTCACGAAAGCGCTGCCATCCACCACAAACAGGTTCTTAACGTCGTGCGACTGCTGAAACTGATTCAACACCGAAGTCTTGGGGTCGTTACCCATGCGCGCGGTGCCAAGTTCGTGGATTGACCAGCCTTCGGTGAGTATGCGGCGACTCACATGGATATTCTTGAATCCTGCGGCCTCGAACATTTCCTGCGCTGTTTCTCTCATGTCCTCGGCCATGCGGTGTTCGTTGTCGCCGAATTTGTAGTGAAAGCGCAAGGCCGGGATGCCCCACTTGTCTTTCACCACGGGATCGAGATCGACATAGTTTTCGTAGCGCGCCAGCACTTCGCCAAACGCGCCCATGCTGACGTAGGAACCCTGATTCTGGCGGACTTCCTCTTTGAATGACGCGCCGAAGCCGTGCCTGTCCGTACCCTCCGGAAACATTCTGGAGCCGCTGCCGCCTTCAAATCCGTAGCCTCGAATAAACTTCGGATGCTTTTCCGCGAGATTGCGGAAACGGGTCAGGTAAAAGCCACCCGGCCGTCCGTCGTCGAGCGTGGACGGTTTACCGACAAGATCCGTGGCTTGACCAACGACACCAGGCCCCATGATGTGCTCGCAGAAATTGTGACCCACGTGTCCGCTTGAGTTGCCCAGTCCATTGGGATATTGCTGCGATTTCGACAGCAACAGCAAGCGCGCGGATTCCAGAGTCGAAGCCGCCACAATAACGACCCGGCCGCGGACGTTGTAGTCCTTCATGGTTTGTGAATCGATGAAGTGCACGCCGCTGGCCTTGCCCGTCTTAGGATCGACTGTCACTTCGCGAACCACCGCATTGGTGCGCAGAGTCAATTTGCCAGTGTCCATGGCCGGATAGATCAACCCAGTCGGAGAGTCAAACGCGGCATGGATATCGCAACCGCCTTTGCGTGAACAGGCGCCGCGTCCCAGACACCGGCTGCGGTACTGGTTGTGCTTCAATCCGTCACTGGTAACGCCGGCACGATATTGGGTGAGCGTCCGTCCCATTTTCTGCAGGCTCTGCTTGAGCGTAACTTCGGCGCAGTTCAGTTTTGTAGGCCGCTGAAAAATACTGTCGGGCAGGTAGGGAAGATTTTCCTTTACCCCGGTAATCCCGAGGTAGAGATCGACCTTGTCATAATAAGGAGCAATATCGCTGTAGCGGATGGGCCAGTCTTCACCGTAGCCATCTCGACTCTTGGCTTTGAAATCGTAGTCCGAAAGGCGCAGCGCGAGGCGTCCCCATATATTTGTCTTTCCCCCCAGGCAGCGCGCCCGGACCCAGGCGTAGTTGGTGCCGGTGAACGGATTCTCACGCTCATCGACCAAAATATTCTTTACGTAATCCGTTTCGCCAATGTAGCTGTGCAGATGTTTGGCCTTCTCAAATCCCGGTCCATACGGAGGCCTGCGGATGGTGTATTCGTTGAATGTGAGGCCATGGCGATCCGGCGGAAGCTCACCACGATAGGCATTGTCGTACGGCCATTCCATGGAACGCAGTTCCTGCTCAATAGGAAGTTTTTTCCCCGCTTCGAGCATCAGCACTTGCAAGCCATGGGTAGTGAGGACATGGGCCGCCATTCCGCCAGCAGCGCCTGATCCCACTATCACTGCATCGTACGTTTTTTGAAAGTCTATTTCGGGTTCTACCATGAGGAAAACTCTCTGTAGGATTGCGTGGATTCTCTCTCTTCTTCCGACCCAGAACTATAGCGTAAGGTCGGCTGAAAGGCGAGTCATCCGCGAGTGGGTAGCGAGTAAATCTGGAAACGTTTCTCGCGCTTGGATCGAGGCACTTTCTGAGTTTCATGATTGGTCCAACCCATTTATCAGTGCTGCGCCTGGGGCGATTCTTGATTTTGGGTGGAGCAGCGCTACAGCGCTGCATGGAAGGGTGCCTTCGGAGTGCGGTTTCAGCCACTGAGTTTATAGCCCAGGGCATGAGAGCAGGATGTCTGCAGGCCTGAGGGCCTGGGCCCTTTTGTAAAGATTTGTCTGCTGCAACCAAGACCCGGTACACCTCCCGATGGTTTGGATTCGACACCGGACTGACCTTGCCGATACAATTTCAGAAATGCTTTGCGCGTAGTGCGAAATGGAATTACTTCTTAACCTTCTCTGGCTGACGCTGGTAGTGCCCGCTTTTCTGATTTGGCGGCGGCAGACCCTTGCTGAGAAGAGTTTCCTGTGCAAATCCAGTTTCCGCGGCATCCTTCTTTTAGGCTGTCTCCTGGTCTTTTTGTTTCCGGTGGTTTCCGCCACGGACGACCTTCATCCTCTGCATAACGAGATTGAGGAATCGAATCCCTCCCGGCGCACAGTAAAGCAGGCGCAGGCGTCGCAGTTTCCCGATTGGAGCCGGTTCAGTTCGCCGGCGCACCTGGTTGAGATCGCTTCCTTCATCCCGATCAGCAGGATCTGCGGATCCATTTCTGACTTCCTTCCTGTACTTCCTCTACCAGTCCTTTCCGGCATTCGCAGCAGCAGGGCTCCTCCTACCTCCTAAGTCCATCAGCGATGTCCGCCGTGAACCCACGGCGCGACCTTTCTAATTTTGCGATCGGGCCTTGTGTATCTGTGCCGCTCTCCACCCGCGGCAAGTCCGCATGGCCTATGGACCAATGGAGTGCTTGCAATGCAAAAGTCACATATGCGTTGCGCGACGCTATTTGCCATGCTGCTTTTGGGGTTGACTGCCGTAGCGCAGGAACCCTGGACATGGGAAAAAGTCCGCGCGAAGTTTGAGCAGAGCAATCCGACGCTACAAGCCGGGAAACTTTCGATCGACGAGTCGAAAGCGCAGGAGGTGAGCGCCTATCTACGTCCCAATCCCACCCTGACGATTCTCGCGGACCAGATCGATCCCTTCGGAGGCGGTCCTCAGCACGGGACGTTTGCATATTTCCAGCCTGTGGCGTCGGTGAACTATCTATACGAACGAGACCACAAGAGGGAACTGCGGCTGGAGAGCGCGCAGAAGGCAACTGCGATCTCAACTTCCACTCAAAGCGACCTCGAAAGGAACCTGCTTTTCAATCTGCGCAGTGCTTTCGTGGACACGCTGCAGTCGAAGGCAGTTCTCGACGTGGCCCGTGAAAACCTCTCCTACTACGACCACCTGCTGAACGTGAGCCGCGATCGTCTGAAGGCTGGCGACATCGCGCAAATCGATCTCGACCGACTCGAACTACAAAGAGTGCAGTACGAGTCTGATCTGCAGACCGCAGAGGTCAATCTGCGCACCGCGAAGATTCAATTGCTCATGTTGCTCAATGACCGTACTCCAGTTGAGCAATTTGACGTGACCGGAAACTTCGACTTCAACGATCAGATCATGCCGCTGGAGGAATTCCGCAAAATTGCGCTGGACGCGCGTCCCGACCTGAAAATTGCAGCGCAGTCCGTGGACAAGGCCAAAACCGACCATCGACTGGCCCAGGCCAACGGCTCGACCGATCCAACCTTTGGTTTCGATTTCGGACGGAATCCGCCGATCGACCAATATTTCGGGGTCAGCATGAATATTCCTCTCAGAATCTTTGATCGCAACCAGGGCGAGAAGCGGCGCACGCAACTGGAAATTGACCGCAGCCAGCGCCTGCTGGAAGCGGCACAGGTGCAGGTGTTCAGCGATGTGGATTCCGCCTACGCGGCCATCGAGAGCAATCTTGTTCTGTTGCTGCCTTACCGGCAAAAGTACTTGCAGCAGGCGGTGCGAGTGCGCGATACCGTCGCATTTGCTTATCAGCATGGCGGCGCGTCCCTGCTGGATTTTCTGAACGCGCAAAGCGAATACCGCAGCGTGCACCTCAGCTACGTGAGTTTGATCGGTTCATATCTAACTGCTGCGAGCCAACTGAATCTCGCCGTAGGCCGCGAGGTGGTGCGATGAAAAATAACCTTTCTGTCCATCTTGCCGTCATCGGCTTCGCATTGTTTCTTGCGGGGATAAATACTTCCTGTTCCAGCGATTCCAAGGCAGCTGCCACCAAGGCCGAGATCACGCTCGATCCCAATCTCTACACGGTGGAGCATCCTGAACTCTTTCAGTTCGCCACGGTGGGAACCCGCTATCTGCCCACTGTATTGAATGCCAATGGCAGCGTTACGCCCGATGTGAACAACACGATTCATGTGACTTCTCAGGGCTCGGGACGCGTAGTTGCTCTGAACGTGCGGCTGGGTGACTACGTGAACAAGGGCAAAGTGTTGCTTTCCATCCACAGCGCCGATCTTGCAGGAGCGTTTTCCGACTATCAGAAAGCCGCCGCCGACGAGCGCCTGGCAAAAAAGGGATTTGACCGGGCGCAGTTGCTTTATTCACGTGGCGCTCTCGCGGAAAAAGATTTGCAGCAGGCAGAAGACACAGAAGAAAAAGCTCACGTGGACGTGCAGAACGCCGAACAGCATGTCCGCATCCTCGGAGGCGATCCTGCTCATCCCGGTTCGCTGATCGAACTGCGCGCGCCAATCTCGGGAACGATTGTCGAGCAGAACATCGCCGGATTCGAAGGCATTAAAAGCCTCGATAACAGTCCCAATCTCTTCACCATCGCGGACCTCAGCCAGGTGTGGGTGCTGTGTGACGTGTACGAGAACGATCTCGGCGAAGTCCATCTGGGTGACGCTGCCGACATTCGGCTGAATGCCTATCCGGATCGAACCTACCGGGGCAAAGTGGCCGACATTTCACGCGTCCTTGATCCCAACACTCGTTCGGCCAAAGTACGCATCGTGCTGGCGAATCGCGACGGATCTTTGCGCCCAGGAATGTTTGCCGTGGCCACGTTCCGTTCTCGCAAATCGCAGTCTCGCATTGTGGTTCCAGCCACCGCAGTCATTCGCCTGCAGGACAGAGATTGGGTGTTCCGGAAAGATAGCGACAAACAGTTTCATCGCGTTGAAGTGCATACCGCGGGACAAGCCGCCGATCAGATGCAGCAGATTCAGGACGGAGTGAAATCCGGCGACCAGGTTGTGGCGAACGCGCTGGAGTTCTCGACTTCGGTGGCGGAGCAGGGCAAATGATTCGTTTACTGATCGACTTTGCTCTGCGCAACCGGATTTTCGTGCTGAGCGTTGCCGTTGTCCTTTTCGTGTGGGGAGTGATCTCGTTTCACAATCTACCCATCGAGGCTTACCCCGACGTTGCCGACACGTATACGCAGATCATCACGCAATGGCCGGGTCACGCGGCCGAGGAGGTAGAGCAGCAAATTACCGTACCGCTGGAAGTCCAGCTCAACGGCGTTGCCCACATGACTCACTTACGTTCGGTATCGCTGGCCGGATTGTCCGCGATCACCATCATCTATGACGATGAGACCACCACCCTTAACGCCCGCCAGGAAGTGATCGACCGTCTGCAGCAAGTCACGCTGCCGCAGGGCGTGAATGCGGGACTGGGACCCGATTTCAGCCCGACCGGGCAGATCATGTTCTATACGCTCCAGAGCACAAATCCGCGATATGACGCGATGGAGCTCAAGACTCTCAATGACTGGTACGTCGTCAATCAGTTGAAATCAGTTCCCAACGTAGTGGATGTGAATCCGTTCGGCGGGCCGACGCGCGAATACCAGGTGCAGATTGATCCCGGCAAGCTGGTTTCCTACGGACTGTCGCTTAGCCAGGTGGAACAGGCCCTGGCCGCGAATAACACCAATGCCGGCGGAGGCTTCATCGAACGCGGCGAGCAGGCATTGAACGTACGCGCTGTCGGCTTGATGCAAACTACAGACGACATCGCTGCCACGGTAGTAAAAGTTCAGAACGGTACTCCGGTGCGAGTGCGCGATCTTGCTGTAGTGGTGCAGGCTCCGAAAGTGCGGTTGGGGCAATTGGGCAAGACCATCCGCCACGAAGATGGCACCATCATCAACGATGACGATGCTGTAGAAGGCATTGTTCTTCTGCGCAAGGGCGCAGAAGCGGATGCGACTCTGGACGCGCTGCACGAGAAAGTCGCGCAGTTAAATGACCATCAGCTTCCCGCCGGCGTGAAACTCGTCCCGCATCTGGATCGCAGCGACCTCGTCCACTACACAACACACACCGTCCTTCGTAACCTCATCGACGGAGTCTTGCTGGTCACGCTGATTCTGTTTTTATTTCTGGGCAATGTTCGCAGTGCGTTGATCGTGACCATTACGATCCCATTCGCGCTGCTCTTCGCCGCCATCCTGCTCGACCTCAGTCACATCCCCGCGAATCTGCTTTCTTTGGGTGCATTGGATTTCGGGATGGTGGTCGATGGCTCTGTGGTGATGATCGAAAACATTCTCCGTCACGCGGAGTACGGGCGAGGCAAGAAATCATTCATCGAGATGATCGGAACGGCCGCGCACGAGGTGCAAAAGCCGGTTTTTTTCGCCCGCATCATTATTGTTGTCTCGTACCTGCCAATCTTTACTCTGCAGCGGGTGGAGGGCCGCCTCTTCCGGCCCATGGCATGGACCGTCGCTTTCGCCCTCTTGGGCGCCCTCCTGTTCGCTCTTCTAATCGCTCCCGTGCTCTGCACCTTCCACTTTAAAGACCAGATCAAGGAGTGGAGAAACCCTTTATTCCATTGGTTACAAAAGAGTTACGGACATCTCTTGGAATGGTGTTTTGACCATCTGAAGCTCACTTTGGGAATCGGCGTCATGGCCTTGGCGGTCATGGTGTTCCTGGGTTTTGGGGGCGTCATTGGGTCAGAATTTCTTCCTCACCTCGACGAAGGCGCGATCTGGGTCCGCGGAACGCTGGCTCCGAGCACCGGGCCCACCGCGGGCATAGCGGTCTCGAGAGCGGCACGGCGGGCGCTCGCCCGCTTTCCGGAAGTCAAACAAATCGTGAGCCAGGTTGGTCGTCCGGACGATGGCAGCGATGCCAGCGGCTTCTACAACACGGAATTCTTTGTCGATCTGCTACCCCGTTCGAGGTGGCGTGCGGAATACAAAACTAAAGACGACCTGATCGCCGCCATGGACACCGAGCTCAATAAGTTTCCCGGCGTGGACTGGAATTTCTCCCAGCCCATTTCCGACAACGTCGAAGAGGCTGTGAGCGGCGTGAAGGGTGAACTCGCAGTCAAACTCTTTGGGACCGACCTGAAGACCCTGGAGGCCAAAGCAAACGAGATACAGGATGTCATGAGAAAAGTTCCAGGCGTCGCCGACCTGGGCACGTTTCAGGTACGAGGACAGCCCAACGTAAATCTGGAGATCGATCGCGCAACTGCCGACCGCTACGGAATCAACGTCGGCGATGTGCAGGATGCAGTCGAGACCGCGGTGGGCGGCAAGGCCGTCAGCCAGATTCTGATCGGCGAGCAGCGCTACGATCTCACCGTCCGTTACCAGGAACCGTTCCGTAAGACGGTAGACGACGTCGCAAACATTAGAATCCTCACACCGTCGGGTGAACGCGTGTCGTTAGGTCAACTCTCTCACGTCAAGCTGGAAGATGGTGCGTCCAGCATCTACCGCGAAGGTAACTCACGTTACATCGCGATCAAGTACAGCGTCCGCGGACGCGATTTGGGCAGCACGGTGCGGCAGGCCATTGAGGAGGTGCGGCAGAAAGTGAAATTGCCGGAAGGCTATCACCTGGACTGGACCGGCGAATACGAAAGCCAGCAGCGTGCCAACAGGCGCCTGGCGGTGATTGTGCCCATCACGCTTCTCTTGATGTCTTTCATCCTGTATTCCGCGTTCGACTCGTGGAAGTGGGTCGGCCTGATCCTCGCGGTGGTCGCGCTCTCCCCCCTGGGAGGATTTCTCAGCCTGCTGCTGACGGGCACGCACTTCTCGGTTTCATCCGGCCTGGGATTTCTGGCGCTGATCGGCGTTTCGGTCGAGATCGGAGTCATCATGGTCGAATACATCAACCAGCTTCGTACTCGCGGCATGAATCCCCGCGAAGCCGCGCGGGAAGGGGCAATCCTGCGACTGCGTCCCATCATGATGACCATGCTGGTCGCAACTCTTGGCCTGCTGCCGGCCGCCATGTCGCACGACATCGGCTCCGATTCGCAACGGCCCTTTGCCATTGTGATTGTTGGCGGTCTGATCTTTGAACTTTTTATCAGCATTGTCATGCTTCCCACTCTGTATGTTTTTTGGGCGAGAAAAAATGACAAGCTGCCGCCGCCGGAATTGGGCTTCATGGACGAAGGAGAACACGTTGATTAAGTTGCGGCCGAATGTTCGAAAGTCCGCGAGTACGAAAAATGCAATTTAGGAAAGGCGTTTTCATGTCCAGAAATCATTTAATTCATTTGCTGTTTTCTTTTTGTATCTTGATAGCTGGCAGCCTAGTTGCCCAGGAGCTGCCGGCATCTGTTCCTTCGGCTGGGTCTCAACCTACTCCAGCCATAAATAGTCCCGCTACGGGTCCGACCCAAACCTCCCAAACTAAAGATCGCTCCAGCCCCAACGGCAACGCGACATCGAACGACCGGCTCTTCTTTGCGCTGCCCAATTTTCTGACGCTGGAGAATTCGGCGCATGTCGCGCCCCTTACCGCCGGGGAAAAATTCAAGGTTGTCGCCCGCGGATCGTTCGATCCAATCCAGTTCGCATGGTACGGATTTCTCTCTGGTATCAGTCAGGCCGAAGACAGCGAACCCGGTTATGGCCAGGGCGTAGAGGGATACGGCAAACGTTACGGGGCTGCCTTTGCGGATGGAACCATCGAGAATTTCATGACTGCAGCAGTGCTGCCTTCAATCTTCCGCCAGGATCCGCGTTTCTTCCAGGATGGCCAGGGAGGATTCCTGCGACGTGCGGGTTATTCGGTAAGCCGCATCGTAATCACCCGCACCGACTCTGGACACCATGAGTTCAACATCTCCGAAGTGCTGGGGAGCGCCATGGCAGCCAGCATTTCTACCTACAGCTATCATCCGAAAGCCGATCGCACACTCTCAAATACCGCCAGCGTGTGGGCTTCCATGGTCGCCTATGACACGTTGACCATCACACTGAAGGAATTCTGGCCAGACATCCGACGGAAACTGAAGAAGAAATAGATCAACGTAATTTAAGGATTTGTACAAGTCCCCTCGTGGAAAGACGTTACCGCGCATTTTAGAGGACGCTCAATCGGCTAAGGAACCCGTTCCACATGGTCCCGGACGCCAGCGTTCGTACGGTACGCCCAGGGTAAGCCCCCGCCGAAATCTGGTGACTAGCTGGACCTCGAAGTCCTCTCCCTGCATATGGTTAGCCCTATTTTCCTTTTTTCCATGATGCGGGGGCACTTTGCTGCGACCTCGAAGGAGAGGATCTCCCTGACATTTAGCTTTTAGCCAAGCATCTCTTGCTGGAATCTCACATCTAAGTCCCACATTCGTAAACGAAAACGTACAACTTCAAGAGCGGGATCAACATCGGAAGGGAATCATGAACGGTGTCGCGCGTGCCACGGGTCTGCAACAGGTAGAAACAAATGAGGTGCCTTTGTCGCGGCGTCCGGCAGCCCCGGCTCCTCCGGTGAATGGCAACTCCGGTTCTTCCGCAACACGAGCGCGGCTGAACCGCGTGCTTCGCAGGATGCGAGAAAGCGAACTATTCCTCAAAATGATGCTGGGCGGCTTCCGAGCCTTGCAGGGAGTAGGCATCACTGTAATTCCCAACCACTTTTACTGGCCAGTTCCGGATATGCGTGATCTGGAAGCGCGAACCTGGCAGGACAATTCCCTCCCGGTCGGCTTTGATCTGAATATAGAGGAGCAGGTGAGATTCGTTGAGGAATTAGGCGCCCGGTACCGCTCGGAATGGTCTTTCCCGTTACAACCCGCAGGCTCCTCGGAATATCACTACAACAATGGTCTGTTTGAAACGGTCGACGCCGAGATGGCGTACAGCGTTGTGCGGCACTTCAAGCCTTCCAGAATCATTGAAGTCGGAGGCGGATTCAGTACCCGCATCATGGCAGCAGCTCTGAAGGCCAATCGTCTCCATGACGATCGTGAAGGCGAGTTAATCACGGTCGAACCCTATCCCGGCCCGGCTTTGAAGGGAATTACCAATCTCATTTCCACCCGCATCCAGGACGTCGATATGGACCTGTTCCTCTCCCTGAAGGACGGAGATATCCTGTTCTTGGATTCCAGCCACGTGGTCAGCGTGGGCAGCGACACAGTGCGCGAGTTTTTGGAGATCCTTCCGAGGTTAAACCCAGGAGTAATCGTGCATGTGCACGACATTTTCCTTCCGTCAGACTATCCTCGCGAAGCAGTGCTGACCAATTTATGTTTCTGGTCGGAGCAATATCTGCTGCAGGCATTCCTCACTTTTAACTCGCAGTTTGAAATTCTGTGGGCGAGCAGCGCGATGCAGCAATACCATCCCGAGATCCTGATGCAGACCTTCACGCGCTGGGAGCACAGCTATCGTGACATGCGGAAAGATGTCCGGCAGTACCTGCCAACCCGTGATCGCGACCGAGTGTGGCCCTCCAGTTTCTGGATGAGAAGGCTGTCAGCTTAAGTAGCGTCTTGTAAGCGGGTGTTATAGGTATTGCGGGCTCCCAGCCTGCGATTTTTTTGACTCTCACCTTGTCGCTTGGATTTCCCGATCCTGATTTAAGTTCCTGCCGATGAGTCGCCCGCGCACGAACAAGCCTTTCTGCACTTTAGTGTGCGGGTCCCGGGTTCACCACGATGGACTTGGCGACATAATTCGCGCCATCGAAGCTCGTGGTTACGGTAACCTCTACGCCTTCTTGTAGTCGATCTTCGATTCCACCCATTGCGGGATCGAAGTGAATGTCGTAGCTTTTCGAATCCCGTGGATCGGCCACTACCAGCAGACCACTGTGCACGTCCAGATGAGTAACGCGGCCGGCAAACACAAACTGCCCGCCGGGTTCGGCGAGGATGGTGATTTCCCGTACCACGCCTGGTCCTTTTGCCGACGGACCAAACCTCAGACTCACTAGTGTACCCGGATGCAAGTCAGCATTTGTTGCCGGATGTCCATCACGCAAGACGCTGGCATTGGGCTCCAGGTGGAACTTGGTGGGTTCGGCGGCAAGCACGTCCCGGACCAGGAGTTCGCCGCTTTTAGGATCGTAGCTTTCGATCTGGCCATTACTCTCGCCGTTCGCTGCCTGACTGAGAATACGTATATTTCGAGCAAATATGTCGGATCCAGCCATCGATGTATCCACATAGACCCGCGCTCCGCTTTCGAGGTCGCGGGCAGCCGCTGCCACCCCGTCGCGATAAAAATGGGTTCTATCGTCGAACAGGACAACCACGTCTCGCCCTCCAAAGACCCGGACGGTGACCTTGTCACGAACGTAGTCCAGATTCCGAACCGTACCGCCAAGCAGCGTTGTTTTCCCCCTGGGCTGGGGCAATAAATCGAGCCACAGGCGGTCGCTGTCAGGAGCGGGTGTCGAGGTCGCAATATCTGCGTTTGACCCTATCACCGCCATGGAATTGGCGGATGAGGGCCCTTGGGCGAAGGCTGCTCCACTGATAAGACACAGCGCTAGAAGTCGTTTCATAAGACCGGCTACCCCTGGTTTTTGCAAGAGACCGACACCGTCTTAAAGGCTTACTTTCGATGCCTAATCCGGCCCAAAAGCCGCTCGGAAAAAGCGAAAAATTTCGGCAATCGAAACAACACTGACGACCCTGTTGCATCAAAAGTGATCGGCGAAAGCCAAGGATTCAAACGAGCAGGGAAAGGCCTCCGAAATGGCATGGAAACCAGGGCTGGTAGCCGTAAGTGTCTGCACTCTTTGGATCGCACAGGCAGCCTATGCGGGCGATTTGAAGATTTATCTGCCCAGGCGCAGCAAGCTAACCCCCGTTCAGGCCTTGAACCGCGATGGAGTCGAGGCTGCCCGTAAAAACAATCTGGAAAAGGCGAAATCGCTGTTCTATCGCGCTTACCTTCTGGATCCGGATGACCCGTTCACCCTCAACAACATGGGGTACGTCTCCGAGCTTCAGGGCAAAGCCAAAGAGGCCCAACATTTCTACGCTCTGGCCGGGCGCATGGGAACCGACGCAGTTGTGGATCGCGCAAGCTCCCCGCATATCGAAGGTCAATCGTTTCTAAGCGCGGTCAACAACGCGCATGACATTCCGATGGAAATCAACCAGACCAACGTCTCCGCCGTGCGCTTGCTCTCGGAAGGACGCGCCGTGGAGGCGGAATCTCTGCTGCAGCACGCGCTGACGCTGGACCCAAAAAATCCGTTCACTCTAAACAATATGGGAGTGGTGAAGGAGGCTGAAGGAGACTTCGACGGAGCCTTAAAGTACTACACCGAGGCCGCCAATCTGCACTCCGCAGAGGAAGTGGTAGTAACGGAAAACGGAACATGGAGGGGCAAGCCGGTCAGCGAGATGGCTGCTGAAACCGCCAAAGAACTAAGAAAGCGAATGCAGACGGATGCAGGCCCGGAAGAAAGAGCGTCCCTGCTGAATTTGCGCGGCGTGGCGGCGCTCAATCGCAACGACCGATACGCTGCAGGCCAGGCTTTTCTGCAGGCCTACAAGCTCGATCCGCAAAGCGCCTTCACCCTCAACAACCTTGGCTATCTGGCCGAGATCGATGGTGACCTGGAAACGGCCCAGGTCTTCTACGAGCAGGCACGAAGCGCGGAGCGCGCCAATGCGAAAGTTGGCCTGGCTACGCGCCAGTCCGCGGAAGGTATGAAGCTGTTCGAAGTAGCCGATGACAGCAACCAGAACGTAGGCGTCAAAATCGGACAGCAAAGCGAAGCCCGTCGCCGCCAGACCGGCCCCATCGAACTCAAGCGCCGCGACGGAAAACCAATCGACGAGCCAGATACTTCCCAGCCTTCGCCCGCGCAGCCCCAATCTTCGCAACCGAATACGGCGCAACCTCAGCCCATTCAGCCTCAGAACAATGCGCCGCCGCCGCAGTGATGGCCGCAAGATAGTGACATGTGCCGGCCGTCACCACAGCGACAGAGTACTGTGGTGCAGGGAAAGATTGTTAAGGTGCGCCATCCGCCGCCGCCCAGACAGTCCGACTCAGCCAACCAAAGTCCAATCCTCAATCGCTAACCTGTGAACTCGTCGAAACTCCTGAGTGTTATGGGTGACGAGCGTCAAGCCCAGGCTGCGAGCATGGGCGGCGATGAACAGATCGTTGGCTCCAATGATCTTTCCCGATCTCTTCAACTGCGCACGAATCTGCGCATAATGAGTCGACGCGTTGTCGGGGAAATCCAGAACTTCTACGTAATTTAGGAAGGCAGTTAGGGCAGCTTGGTCCTGTTGGCGCCGAGGAGATACTTCAACGCCATAGAGCAACTCCGACTTGGTAATCACAGAGACACAAACGTCGCTGACTGGGACCTTTTGCAGACGTTGCAAAAGCGTTTCATGGGAACGCTTCATCACATAGGAACAGATATCCGTATCCAGCATGTAGCGGAGCATTACGGTTCGCGTTCCTGCACGGGCAGATCTTCCACATCCTCCATAAAGCGTGCCGAAGCGACGGGCGCGTCAGTCAAATAGGAACTCCAGTCAAACGGCCGAGGCGACAATACGACCTCGCTCCCCTCTTTGCGAATGAACACCTCCTGCGTGCGAAACTGAAACTCCTTGGGCAGGCGGACCGCCTGGCTGCGATTGTTCATAAAGACTTTCGCCTTGCGCGCAGTGGGTTGGTCTTTGGATGGTGGCATATATATAAGTATATGCCAAGTGAGAAGCGAAGGCAAGAGATCCAGTGATTGATCCGTTATGCCCAAATTAAATGACAAAGGGGGCGAGCAGCGACTAAGAGGTTACTCGGGTAAGTCAGAGCTTGGTGTGACCCGATAATCTCCGGGCAGCGAGGATTCTTCGAAGGCACGCCCATCCCTTTCGTCCGCCTCACCTTGCATTGAGATGTCTTTCAAAGACCAGTTCCATGACGACTTGGAAGCTTGCCGCAGGATTGCGGAACGCCTCGAAAGTGAACGGCGGGAATGAAAGAGCGGGAACCTGACCAGACCGCTGGCAGTCTGCTTGTGCCGGGACAGTTCGAACCATCGTAGATAGTGCCGCACCACACTGGGCATCGTCATCCGCATGGCAGCCGAAAAATTGTGATGCGCCAGTTGCCGTTGTTGCTCCGGAGACTGCAGTATTTCAATCAGCTTTTCCGCGAGATCGACAGCATCGCCGGGCTTGTAGAAGCAGATGGCCATGTCTTCGTCCTCAGCCATCCTCCGGAAATCTGGAATGTCCGCCGAGATGATCGGCACTCCGTACTCGCAGGCCTGGTGGGCTGGACCGCTCGATCCGGTCGCTGAGTCGTAAGGCAAGGCAACAATGCTGGTCGTCCGGTAGAGCTCAGGAATATCTTCTTCGGCCACATAACCTCGAAATTCGATGCGTGAGTTTCCCCGTTGCGCTTCCCGTATCGACTCCCAATACCCCGGTTTAGTGTGATGGTTGGCGCCGGCAACGACCAGGCGCGCGTTCGGAACTGCGCGCAAGACTTGTGGAAACGCTTCCATCAGAGTTTCGAGGCGCTTGTACGTTCCCCAGTGCCCGATGGCGAGAATGCGTTGATCGGGATTTCCGCGCAGCGAAAAGTCAGGCGGAGTCGGACGAGGTTCAAAAACCCCGTGGGTACCCAACAGCACATTCTGCGCCGAATACTTTTTCATCAAGGTTCGCTGGTAGCCCGAGAGCAGGACCGAAACGGAGTGGGCCTTCAGTAGCACTCGCGTGGCCATGTCGCTGCCCAGGCGAAACAGGCGTTCCTGCTTGACTCCCGCGCTGGCGAAATCCACGTGTTCGATGATGTGATGAAGTGTGACGTGGGTGCGGAAGCCCATGGCACGGGTGAGTGCGGGCACCGACAAGCCAGCGAATGCCGCCACGGGATGGTCCTGCGTCGCAAAACTAGAGAAGACCAGGTTGAACCACACAATATCCGGCTGGCATTTCCGTATCGCTTTCAACAAGCGTACGGGCGTGGTCAAGTCGTTAAATTTCCAGCAGCGAACCACATCGAAGCCCGGAAGCTCAGCCTGCGATTTGGAACTTACCGGCTTACCATCCCCGTCGGTAGCGAATTGATAGTCCGCCAGTTCGTCCGCCAGAATGGTGAGGTGGATCATCGGATTGCGCCGCAACTCGCGCGCAATGTGGAAGGCGTACTCGTTCAACTGGCGCCCGCTCGGAGGAAATGTCGCAACCAGGCAGATTCTCATGGGATCGTTTTCTGCAAACTCATCGCTTCAAAACAGGCTGATCTGTATAAACGGTCTGAACTGCTGGTTCTTTCCGCCAGTGAAATTAAAAAAGCTCTCTTGTTGCAGTCCGAAAGAGAAGCGAACCGGGTAGCGCAACAACAGCTCGCTTCCGCCATCCTTAAATGCGCGTCCCACCGGCATTCCGTAGGAAACAGCGAACGAACTCTGGACCGCGTCATAAACATGGAATCCCATGTTGCGGGAATAGGCCACGGTTCCTTCCAGGCTCCAATTGCGGGTCGGTGAATACTGGACGCTGCCCGCCGGGCGAAGCGCCTGCGCAATCGCGTACTGGGTGCCTTCCACCCGCCACGCACGCAAATATTCCGCAACCGCTTTGACTGTCAGATTGTCGGAGACTTTGCGCTCCACGCCCACATACGAAGAGTTAAAGAAGAACTCACGTATGGTTGGCTTGAACTGCAGGTCACGCGCTCCGTAGCCGGTCAGCAACGCAGTTCTGCCCCAGGGCCTGCCGATGCGGAAGTTTAGCTGGCTCCCCAGATCTCGCGACGACAGATTGCTATTCGTGAAGGGGCCGGCCTCACGGATCGCATATCCATTGACAGAAATTATGTTGAAGAACGAACTGGTGGACATGTAAACGAATTGCCGGAAGAGGTTTTGATTCATGTCCTGCGGGTCCAGGGAATCGCGCCGGACAGTCTCCTGTATTCCGGTATTGAACGTAAACACGTTGTTACCCAGGTGGAACGTCGGATTCAATCCGAAATTGAAGCTGTAGTCGGTGGTGTTCCGGTTGACAATTTCGTTCACGCTGGGCAGCGATATTTCACCGCGGCTGTTACGCACCTGGAAGAACCCGGTGGCATCCGGCAAATTGTTCAGGTGAAGGCGATAGGCACCAGTCCACTGGGTCTCCAGTGAAGAGCGGGGAAGCGGCAGCGCTGACGCATTGCCCGTGGTATTAGTCACGTCCAGCTTCGAGTCCAATGCGTAGATCGTGGTGTCTTCAAAGATCGGAGCGACGGAAAAGTTCGACTGAAAACTTACCTTCGGGTTGATTCGAAGTCCTTCCGTCCCTCCCACTTCCAGCATTTCTCTCTGTGCGGCATCGTCCTCCCCTGCAGCATTGGCGGCCTGCGCGAATGCAGTCAGGGCCTGCGTGTCATGATGCTGCTGGCGGTAGACGTTGGCCTTGGCAAGCAGATAATCGTAGGACTCTTCGCTGTCGTCAATTTGATCGCTGGAGCGCCGGACCAGCGTCAACTGAGCGGCCGCGCGAGGTGTATCTCCGCGAGCCAGATAAGAATTAGCCAGGCCGATCCGCACCGTGCTTTCGGGTGCGCCCGCTGCCAGTGCGCGTTGAAAGAACGTCTGGGCCAACTCGAAATCATGCATGGCCAGGAAGATATCGGCCGCCTGCAGAAATTGTTTTCCTGACGGCGGCGGCGCCTGCTCACCTCGCACTTCCATCAGCCCCAGTGCGATCTGGCGGCGCGCATCATCCCATTCGCCCGCGGCCACCATCAGTTTTCCAATTGCGAGACGAACGCTTAGCCGGTCGCTGTCCGGCGCCGTTAAAGCTCTCTCATAGCGCTGCATAGCAGACTCATGGTCGCCCAGCGTAGTGAGCGCGTCGGCGGTGGAGATAAACACATTGCTATCTCCTGATTGTTCCGCCAAGCCTATATATTTCAGCGTCGAGTCGCGATCACCCATGTGAGCATAGGAACGGGCGAGCAGAGAATAGGTCGCGCTGTCGCCGGGAGCGATCTTCTCGGCAGTTTGTAGCTCGCTGATAGCCTCCTGGTACTGATGCAATCCATAAAGGTTGTCGGCCAGTGCGAGGTGAAGGCCGATCTGGTTGGGCGCAGTCTTCAAAGCAGCCCGATATTCCCTGACCGCGTGACTCAGCAATCCGAGTTCGCCGTACGCGGTCGCCCGAATCAGGTGGAGAGGCATCGAGTCACCCAGATCGCCTTCCGCCAGCTGCGCTTGCCGCAAAGCTGCCTGCGGACGATGCAGGTCGAGACTGGAGTAGGCCAGTCCTAAATGCGCCTCTCCATTTTTCGGCTCCAGCCGGATCGCGGTTTCGAAATCTGCCGCCGCCGCTTTGGGGTTGTGCATGTCCTTTAGCACGTAACCGCGATTCACATAGGCCGTGACTACGCTGGGATCGCGTTCCAGTGCGCGGGTAAAGTCGTCCTGCGCCTTGTCGAGTTGATTGGCATGCTTGTGAAAGTAACCTGCGAGAAGCTGGATATCGGGATCCTTGGGGAACGAGTCCTGATAACGAGAAGTAAGTTCGCCCAGTTCGTCGTACAACTCCAGGTGAAGCAGGTCATATCCGAGATAGACGACAACGTCGCGATCAGCCGGAAGTTTCCTGATAGCTTCGCGGCCCACTTCCGCCGACTGTTGAAAGTCTCCGGTCGATCGCAGGTATCGTTCTTTCTCCCGCATTACCTGGGCATCCTGCTGCATTTCCGGAGATGCGCGATTCAGCCATTGCGCCGCGACGGGATACTGACGAGCTTCGATGGCAGCGTTCATACCTCCAGCAACGATTAAAGCGTTGCCAGGCGCCAGCTCATAAGCTTTCCGATAGTTGGTTTCGGCCTTCGAGAAATTGCGACGCGATGTGTACATGTCGCCCAAGGCCAGATGAGGCACGTACAAACGCGGATAGGCCTCAGCCAGCTTCTGGAAATACTTCTCGGCATCCTGGTCGTGTCCGGCTTCGCGCGATGCATATCCCAGAGAAGTAAGAGCGAAGCGATTAACCGGATCAATGGCAAGAATCTTGCGATACGCAGCAATGGCCTCTTCGGGTCGTCCAAGTTTTGCCAGCACGTCGCCGTCAAGTTGAAGAGTGTTGGGATCCTTGGCATCGAGCGTCAGAGCCTCATGAACGTCTTGACTCGCGCCATCAAGATCGCCCGCGTTCATCTTGATCAAGGCCCTGAGGCGCAGGAAGTCGGGACGCGACGGACCCTTCTCATCCATGGCGCTGATTTGCGATTGTGCTGTTTCCAGGTGCCGGTATGCTGCCGTTTCGTCATGCACACTCTTGTAAAGGTCAACCAGATTCATGTGCAGCTGAATGCCGTAGCGCGGCCCTTCGACAGGGGAGGGCGGCATGCGATCCAGCGCGGCATTGTATTCACGGACGGCGCCAGGAAGATCTTCCTGCAGGCGCGCCATTTCCCCGCGTAGGGCGTGCACGTGATAGTTGTCCGGTTCAATCGTTGCCGCGCGCTTGAGATACTTTTCGGCGGCATCGAGAGCGCCTGCGCCTAACTGCGCCTGGGATGCCGAGAGTTGGAGCGCCAAGTCTTTCGGCGCCGAGTCCGCGGCCTGAGCGTAGAGTTTGGCCGCTTCTTCACGTCTGCCGGAGAGTTGGTAGGTGTAAGCAAGCTCAGCCTTCAGGGCAGGGCTTCTTCCGGCAATTGGTTTCAACGCGGCAATCGCGGCTTCGTAGTTTCCTGTTTCCCGATAATATCCAGCGAGCGATCGCTGCACTTCCGGATCATTCGGAGCGCGCTGCCGGGCCAAGTCCAGGTAGTGACCAGCCTCGTTGGGCTGGTTCAAGTGCCTGTAGCAGAGCGCTATCAGAAGTTCCTGCCGGGCCGCAGGTTTTGTTTCTTCTGCGCGTCGCAGGGTACTCAAAGCTTCTGAGTACTGTCCGGATTGAATGAGTAACTCACCCAGTATTACCAGGTCGCCGGTACGTTTCGGATCGGAGGCC